>Ga0209839_10000006_pt1 | contig 81789 bp, 25 predicted proteins | sample OrgsoiDNA2013050_FD_185800 | JGI IMG/M metagenome (GOLD analysis project Ga0209839, IMG submission 185800) | Permafrost soil microbial communities from the Arctic, to analyse light accelerated degradation of dissolved organic matter (DOM) -... | ecosystem: Environmental > Terrestrial > Soil >... | reverse complement strand
CAGCCACCCCCCCAGTCCCTGCCCGGCCATCCCACCACCCCAGGCCGCCTACCGGCCGCGTCCACGGCGGCGGACCAGCAGCTGGACAAACTGCGGGCCGAGCGGGGGCAGCTGGCCAAGCAGCTCAACGCCGACACGCTCACCCCGGCCGCCGCTCGGGCGCTGCGGACCCGGCTGGCCCGGGTGAACTCAGCGATCCTCCAGGGCCACGCCCGGCTCGGCGCCACTCACGGCCCTGCGGCCGGGCACGGCGCCACTCACGGCCCTGCGGCCGGGCACGGCGCCACTCACGACCCCGCGGCCGGGCAAGGCGCGACTCACAGCCGCGCGACCCAGGCAGCGCGGTCCCGCCCGGCCCGCACCCGGGCAGCGTGGTCGCGCTCGGCCCGCGCCCGGGCAGTGTCGTCCCGCCCTGGCCGCCCGTCAGTCCGGGCCGCCGCCGGGATTTCGGTGACCAGCCCCTGGGCCGGCCGCCCGGTCCCCCTCGGTGGCCAGCCAACCCGGTCAGGTTTCTATTTCCCAGACCACCCGCGCATGCCGGAACAGGTTCTGGCCAGCGAGGTGGCCGCGTCGCAGTACCTGCCGCGCCTGGACGGCGCGACCGTGCTGCACGCCCACTTCCGTAACGGCGCATTCGCCGTCGACGACGGAGAACTCAGCCCGGCCGAGTTCTATAGCAAGGCCATCGCCCCGCTCCGCCTGCCTGCCCAGCAGCCGCTCATCCTCATCGCCTGCCAGACCGCCGCAACCGCCTCCGCCTCTGCCTCCGGGCCCGGCAGCGCACTCGCCGCGCTGGCCAACGTCAGCGGCCGACCCGTGATCGGCGCCACCGCCGACGTGTTCACCACCGAGGCCGGGCTGGTGACCGCAGCGCACGCCGGCTACGACAAAAAGGGCCGACCTGTCTTCCACAGCGACAAGCCGGGAGAGTGGGTGGCCGCCTGGCCCGACCGCCCGATGGCCCGGCTCGGCCCCGACCTGCTGGCCAGCCTCGACGAGGGCCCCCTCGCCACCCACCTGCCCGGCATCACCCGCGCCCCCGGCCAGCGGCCGGCCGCACCCCCAGCCAGAACCGTCATGTGGGCGCAAGCAAGCCTTCCAGAGGTGCTCGCGTCGGCACCGCCGCCCGGCGGCGCGCCGGCCGCGCTGGGTGAAGCCGCGCTGAGTGACGCAGAGCTGGGTGACGCAGAGCTGGGTGACGCAGACCTGAGTGACGCGGAGCTGAGAAAGCTGGAGGAGCAGGTCCGCGAGTACCGGGTCGGCATCGGTCTCGCTGAGCTGACCGAACCGCAGCGGGAAGATCTCCTGTGGCGGCTGCTCGACTGGCCGGACAGCGCGCTGCGCACGGTGCTGGGGCTGATCTCGGCCGAGAGCGACCCTTCGCTTAGTCGGCTGTTCTCTGAAAGCACGCTGTTCGCCGCGCTGAAATCGCGCATCCATGCCGAGCATCCGCTGCACCCGGACTTCCAGCGGCTGGTCGCGGCGCGGTTCCGCGGCGGCTGGGCGGCGCTTGACGGTGGCGAGGTCGATCCCATAGGCCAGCCCGACGGCACCTTCAGCCTGGGTCAGATCGGCCCGGACCTGGCCACCATCGACGTTCACGCCAAGCTGGCCGACGGCCAGTACAGAACGGTCGCTTCCGCCCTCGCTGCGCTCTCCGACGCTGAGGTCTTCAGGCTCGGCGACGCCCTGGTCGGACTGCCACTGCCGCAGCGGGGGCTGGCCACGTCGGTGCTCACCCGGATACGCGCAGCGCTGAGCGCACAAGTCGGCGAGGCGGCCGTTCCTGAGCGCACGGCAGTGCAGCGGCTTGACCGCCTGATCACCCCGCTGCGGCGGGCCACGATGGGACAACTCGCCGGAGTCGGCTCGCCGGGCGACGTACCGCTGTTCCCGCCCGCCGCGCTGCTGTCGCAGGCCAGCCTCGAGCCCGAAAACCAGGAGACGGTCCCGGTACGCCTGCGGTTCACCCAGCCGGCGAGTACGGGCAAGGGCCAGGGCAGGGCGCCGCGCGGCACCGCGGCGGGCGCGCAACGGACCAGACCGCCTGGCGCCAGCGCCGATTCGGAGCAGGACGTCAGCGGCCTTGTCGCCGAGATGCACTTCCGGGCGACGTACCCGGCGGGGCCGCATCGCCTGACCACGGAAGAACTCCTCGCTGCCCGCGAGGCGGTTCTGGCCGACGCCAGGCAGATCCTGACCCGCCCGCCCGGCGCGCCGCCGCCGCAGGCCGTCCTGGACCGGCTAGCCGGGCAGGAGCGCCTCGGCCTCGTCCGGATCGCGGCCGATGAGCGGCTCGAGCAGCTTTACCGCGGCTACCGGCACGCCATCGAGCAAGTAACGCCGACAACCGGCATGAACGAGGAACAGGCCGCGACCGCACGGGCCGGCGCGCTGGCCAGAAGCGACGACGCGGCCGGGCGCGCCGCCTACGTCGGCGTGCTAGCCGAGCTGCCCGCAGTCCTGGCCAGCGTCCGGTCCGGCGAGCTCGCCGTGCCGCCCGGCGGTATCGAGACGGCGCTGGACAGCATCCGCCAGCAGGCGGAGCTGGCCGCCGGGCAGGCCCGGACCGATCACCTGGACGCCGCCGCGAGCCAGGCGTTCGGCGACGCTGTCGAGGCGGGCCTGAGCGGCCTCGGCGGGCACATCAGTCAGCTCGCGTTGAACAACGCGGCCGGCGCTGTCCTCACCCGCGCGGCCGACCTCTTGCCGGCGGAGTTCCGTCCCGCCGCAGGCCCCGGCGGCCCGCACCACGGCGGTCCGGCTGACGGCCAGCCCGGTGCCAGCCGCCAAGGCCGTGGCGACCAGAACGGCGGTCGCCCGGACTCGCCTGCCGAGGAGATGGAGACGAGCTGGGAACAGGGGCCGGACGGCATCCGGCACATGGTCCGCCGCCCGGTCAAGCCCGGCGCGCGGCCGGGCCAGGCAAACGGCCAGGGCAGTACCTCCGAGGCTGACTCTTCATCGTCGCGGGTGCGCGGGCCCGATGGCGCCTCCCACCTCTCGGGCGGTCAGTCCGGCTTCCAGCCCGGCCAGCATGGTCCCCCCGGCTCGCCGGCGAGGCGCGGCGCCGGGCCGGGCGCCAGGCGCCCGGCCGAGGGCAGCGCTACCAGGGTCGATGAGCCCGACGAGGCCGCAGGCGAGAAAGAGTCGCGCCTGGTCATCAAGCTGACCGGTGGCGCGCAGGAGACCAGCACCGCCGCTGCGGAAAAGAGCACGGCAGCCGAGCCGGAGCTGGTCAAGCAGCGGCGCGACCTGCTCCGCACCTTGGCGGAGCAGCGCTTGATGGCTGAGCAGGCGCTGCGGCCCGCGGAGACGAAACAGCGAGCAGGAACAGCGCAGCCTGCGATACCCCTAGTCAAGCCGGCGGCGCCTGAGGACACGCCAGACGTCAGGGACATCCAGCCCACCCCGGTGCAGGACGACCTGGCTACGGCTGCGACTGAGGGCACGCCGGCCGAGACGGCCGGCAGCACCAGGCAGCACGGCGAGGATGCCCACGCAGACACCCGCGCGATCAGCCAGAGCGCCGTCGGGCGGGGCAAGCGGCCCGCGATCGGCCCCGATCCGGAGCAGTTCAGGGAGACCGCCCGGCAGCGGCGGCTGGCGAGCCAGGAGCGCCTGGCTAGCCTGCGCCGCGAGGCCCGGCGGCTCCAGCAGGTTCTCGACGAAACGGCGCCGTCTAGCGAGTCGTCCGCTCAGGCCCAGACCCGCCCCGAGCGCATCGCTGACGCTCGGGCCAGGCTGCCGGAGCTTCGCGCGCAGATCGCCCGGCTGACCCAGGACGCGAGCGCCCTGCCGTCAGGGCCGCAGGCACGGGAAGAGGCTGCGCAGCGGGCCCAGGCGGAAGCGGCGCAGCAGGCCGAGGACGCGGCCAGGCGAGAACAGGAATGGCAGCAGGCCCTGGCCGCCGCGCGGGAGACCTTCCCGGCCGATCGCCCGGCCAGCCGGCCCCAGATCAGCTTCGCAACCGCGGAGGCCGAGGTCGAGCGCACCGTGGCCGCCGCCGAGGAGGAGGCCAGGCGCGGGTACTGGGACCCGAGTGACGCCGAGGGTGTGGCCGCGTACGCGGAGTATCACGCTGAGCAGGCCCGAGTCGAGGCCTGGAACAGGATCCTGGACGACGCGGGCGTCGGCCGTCCCGAGCCCGGTGCGCGCGAGACGCCAGCCAGTCCGGAGCAGGGCAGCTCCGCCGAACGCTCCGCGATCCTCACCCGGCTGCGCGAGACCGAGCGACTGCTGAGTGGCGTCATGCACCAGCTGCTGGGCTCCGACGCTCGAAGCCTGCGCGCCCGGCGGGACGGCATGCTGCTCGTGCAGTCCCGGCTGCGCCGGGTGCAGGCCGACATCGATGTTTTCACCGGCTCGCTGCCCGACGACATCGCGGAGCTGGAGCGAGAGCAGCGGCGGCTGGAGGACATCCCCGGCTGGCTGGAGCTTCCGTTCGCCGGCCCGGCCGTCGGCAGCTTCCGCGAGGACCGCATCCAGCTCGCGCAGAGCCGGCTGGCCGAGGTCCAGGTCAAGATCGCGGCGCTGCGCGAGCAATGGGCGCGGGAGCACGAGGCGACGACGCGACGGCTCACCGCCCAGCAGCAGTGGCTTGACGACATCCTGGCCCGCGACGAGGCCTTTCAGGCCGCGCAGGAGGTCACGGGCGATGGGTCGCCGGGCGGGATCCTGGGTAATCGAATCGGCCTGGCGCGGGGCTGGCTGCGCCAGCTGCGGGCGCAGCTTGCCCGGCTCGCTGCCTGGAAGCCCGGCACTGCGCTGCCGCCCCCGGCCAGGAACCGGACGCCGGGGCAGGACGAGCCAGCGGGGGACCGCGCTGGGCGCGCGCCGCGGACCGTCGAGCAGCGGATCAACGCGATCAGGCGCGCGCAGGAGCGGGACTGGCAGCGATGGGTCACCGCCGCCAGGCAGTCCTATCCGGCCGCCCGGCCGGCCCGCGCGCCGGATCTCAGCCTGGCCGACGCCTACGCCGAGTACCAGCGCGCCGTGGCGGCTACCGTTTCGGCGGCCAGGGAGGCGTACTGGGAGGCCGAGGATCCGGACGGCCGGGAAGCCTACGTCCAGTTCCACGCCGAGCAGGCGCACCTGCGCGCGCTGGGCACGCTCCAGGCCGAGCTCGGCATTGAGGTGCCGGGGGCGGAGCTGGAAGAGCAGCTCCTGCCGGGTGCCCCGATCGACCCGGAGACGCTCCCGCCTAACGGCCCTGAGCTGAGCCTTGACGAGGCCGCCGCCTGGGTGGAGCGGCAGGCCAGGGCCGCGACGGCCGAGGCGCTGGAGTCCTGGCCGGACACGGCCGGGACGCCAGAGCACCTGGCCTACGTGCACCTGCGGACCGAGCAGGCGACCGAGCAGGCCTGGAGCGCCGTCCTCTCCGAGTTCGGGGACCATCCGGACCTGGCGTCCTGGCAGCCGGCACCGGCCCGCGAGAATGCGGAGCCCCGCGCTGGCGCTCCGGCGGCCGAGGACGCGCCGCCGATCCCGGCGATCGTGGTCACCGCGCCCGACGAGGACCGGCCCGATGCCGCTGCCGCGCTGCTCGGCGACACCGACCCGGTGCCGGGGCGGGTCGCGACCCTGCTCGGCGAGGCGTCCGGCTCGCCCTGGCATGAGCAGGCCGCCGCGGCGGCGCCGCGGGTTGCGGGGTTCACCACGCTCGTGGCCCAGACCAGGGATGGCGCGCTCACCGACGGCGAGGCCGGTCTCAGCCCGGCTGAGGTCGCGGCGCGGCTCGGCCTGCACGTTCCGGGGACCGGCCCAGACGGGCTGCCGGTGGCCGTTCCCGATCACCCCGCCGGCGTGCTCATGATCGCCAACGACAGCCCGCGATCCGGGGCTGAGCTGCACGCGGCGACCGGCGGCACGCACGTGGTCATCTCGCAGGATCGCGAGGTGATCATGCTGGGGAATGAGGTGGTCTCCGGCACGGTCACGGGGGGCCGCTTCACGCCCGACGGGCAGTGGGTGATCCACGCGGACGGCCGGGAGTACCCCACCGGCACGCCGTCCCTGACCGAAGCGCTGGAACTGGTCAGCAGGCCGCCAGGGCAGGCCACGCCGGGCACCGGCAAGCCGACGGCCACCACCAGCACCCCGACTGCAACCGTCACTCCGGACACCACCGTCACTCCGGACACCACCGTCGCTCCGCAGCCCCGGACAGCCCCCGGAACCTCCCGGCTGCGCAGGATCATCGACCTGGCGGCGAGCGACCGGGCCCTGCCGCACCGCGAGGTGACCTGGCTGCGGGCGCCGCAGGATTCCGTCAGGCACGCGCAGGCCGCGGCGGCCGCACCGCGGGCGGTGGGCTTCAAGACGCTGATCGCGCACAGCCGGGACGGCGCCGTGGTCGACGGCGACACCACGCTCACCGGTGCGCAGCTGGCCGCCCGGCTCGGCCTGCACCTGGCGGCGGACAACCCCGAGGCCATGCCGCGGGTGCCACCACCGGCCCGCCCGGCCGGCGTGCTGATGCTGAGCTGCGATATCCCCGGGGCGGCGGTGGAGCTGCACCAGGCCACCGGCGGCGTGCACCCGGTCCTGTTCCCGAGCCACCAGGCCGTCATCCTGCCGACCGGCGAGGTGATCTCCGGCGGGTTCAGGACGGCCGCCGCCGGCCGCAGCGTCCCGGTAGCCAACGGCCAGTGGCTCGCCCTGGTCAACGGGCGCCTGCTCAAGTTGGGGACGCCGCTGCTGAGCGAGGCGGCCGACGCGCTCGGCATCGAGCTGCTGCCTGGCGCGCATCCCCCGGACCGGCCCGTCGCCTTCTACGCCGACCTGACCGAGGCGCAGATCGCCGTCCTGGCGGAATCCGGCCTGGCCATGGGCGCGGCCGCGGCGGACGGTGCGGAGGGGTTCCTCAGCTCGCTGATCGCCCTCGCGGGCGATCGGCTCCGGACTCTGCTGCGGGCGGCTCCGGGGGCCGACCTGGCTCCGCTGATCCTCCGGGCGATGGCGGACCACTATGGCCGCAACGGTCAGCCCGATCCCAGGTACGACTCGTACCTGCCCGCCTCGCTGGCGGCCGACCAGATGCTCACCATGCTCCGGGCCAGGACACTGGACTGGCGGGCCGCGCAACTCCTGCCCCACCTGGCCGCCGACGCGTTCCGGCTCGACCTGGCCGTGCTGGGCGGCCAGGGACAGGCGGTGCCAGTCGGCGAGGCCGGCCGTCCACGGACGGCGCGTCCGGACCAGACCCCGTTCGTGCTGCTGCGTACGACCGACGGGCAGTTCCGGCCGGCGCTGCCCAGGACCGACCTGGCACCGCAGACGGCACCGCGCACGGGGCTGCTGCGCCGGCCGCCGCGCCCGGCTCCGGACGCCGACCAGCCGACCGCCTGGACAGAGCAGCTCAGCGACCCCGCGCGGCAGCTCATCCGGCAGGAGGCGGAGGCGGCACCGCTGCCGCCCGAGGCGGTAGACCCCGCCCCGGCCGGCCGGGTAGCGGAAATGCGGCACCTGGCCAGGGCGGGCGCAGCGGTCAGGGCCGAGTCCGTCGCTCCGTTCCGGGACCGGCTCACGCAGCACATCCGGCTGCTCCTCTCCCAGCCCGAGCCCGACGCCGACATCGCTGAGCTGGAGGCGCTGGATCGCATCGACGGGGCCGTCGACTGGGAGGCGATGGCTAGCGACGCCCAGCAGCGCGTCGAGGAGTACAAGGAGGCGCTGGCCAGGGTTCAACGACTAGCGCACCCAGACCAGCTCGATGCCGCCGACCGGGGCGAGGCAGCGGATGCGGCCTACGCGGCCAGCCTGGCCGGGCGGGCGCAGCGGATCCAGGCGGCTCGAGAAGCCGACCCCGTTCCCGACAGAATATTCTCCGTCGGGGGGCAGCTGGACCGGGCCCGCCGGGCCATCCAGCGAGCGGCCGACGACGCCGAAGCGCGGGAGAGAGCCGCCGCGCCGGAGGAGGCGGACCAGCAGCGGATCCAGGCCGCGCGTGACGCGGCGGCGGTCCGCGCCACTCACTGGCAAATCCATGACAACCTGCAATTCCTCATCGACGCGCTAGCCGGGGCGCAGCAGACCGAGGAGCACGCCCGGCGGCTCGATCTCGACGTGCGCCGTGCCCAGCTTGAGGCGACCCTGACGCGCGAGGACGCCGAGCAGACGCTGCAGGCGCTGCGCAATGCCGCCCGCGAGGCCCAGGAGTGGCAGCTACGCCGGCAGCAGGCGATCGAGGCGGCCGAGCATGGCCTTGAGGCCCGTGAGCTGCCGCCGGGCTTCGGCACGCCGCTGCGCGACCAGCACGGCAACCCGCGAACGGACGCTCGCGGCCGGGTCATCCGCCGCTACCCGCTCGGCCACCAGAGCCGGTTCGACTGGCTGGGGGACGCCCAGCTCAGCGATACCGCCGGGGTCGCGCGGGCCATCTCCCGCGCGCTGCCGGACTCCGACCGGGCCGCCGCGGCCACCGTGGCGGCCGTGGAGGCCAGCGTCATCGCGTTCATCGACGCCAACGGCCGGCACGAGTTCATCAAGCGGCTGCTCGACGGCAGCCTGAACCTGACCGTGGACCCCCCCGCCGGGCGCCGCACGGTCAACGTCGTCCTCGACCTCGGTGACCTGCGCGACGCCCACCACGTGCGGGGCCTCCAGGCCGGCGGATACCCGGTCGGGATGAGGCGCCATCACCCCGTGGAGGCCGAGCAGGAACTGGTCACCTCGACGCTGCGCGGGGACACCAGCTCCCGCTCCACCGGCCTCAACGGCAACGTGCAGATCCAGTTCGGCAGCCTGCCGGGCGGCGCGTGGTCGGCCACCATGGGCGCCGGCCTGACCGGCACCAGCAGCGTCAGGTACGAGGACGGCCAGGACGTCGTCTCGGCGGCCAAGCGGGCCCCCCGCTATGAGGGCCTGACCGCCTGGTTCGACTTCCCCACCGCGTCTCTCCAGACATTTGTCACCCAGCCGGGCCAGGGCCCGGTCGAGCGGGCCGGCCACAGCGACATCATCGCGCGAGCCGCCTTCCCCGAGGAACTCGCGCCGGAAAAGAAGCCGGATGACCCGCCGGGCGCGTACCGGGACCAGCCGCGGACGCTGCCCGGCTCGGCCCGCCTCGGCCGGTCCCAGCAAGACCTCAAGAGCATGGCGGACGCCGACGCGGCGGCGGCGATCGAGAAGAACCTGGACGGCACGCTGCACCACTTCCTGCACATGGCCGAGTCCGCCGATGACATGGCCGACATGCGGGAGGCCATCCTGACTGACCTGTACGGCGCCGGTCAGCAGGACGAGAAGGTCGCCGACTTCGTCCGCGACATGCTCAGCGAGATGTGGTTCCTCAAGCGGTACGGGGACATCACGGCCTCGGGCGCGCTGTCACCGCAGATCAGGGACTCCAAGGGCAACGTGCTGGGGACGCTGCGGATCAAGGCCGGACTGCGTACCGCCCAGGCTTCGGCCGTGGCCAAGCTGGGCCTGAAGGAGGAGGTCCAGCGATTCGTCAGCGTCTGGGACAACAAGACGGAGTCCGGCGGCGCGACGCTCAGCCTGCCGACGGTCAGCATGGGCCATACCATCGGCGACCCCACGGCGCCGCTCGGCGGGTTCTCCAACGTCTCGGCCGGCGGCCAGCTGTCGCACTCGGTGGGCAGCAGCCGGTCGCAACAGGTCAACACCGGGTCTGGCGACATCCGCGGCATCGTCATCTGGGGCAACAGCGTGGTGTACAGCTCGGACTTCCACGTCACGGTGGAGCTCATCCGGCCGGGGGGACGGACCACTCAGCACCAGGGAACCCTGCCGGTCAACCTGCGCATCCCGGAGATGCAGCAGGCCAGGTTCGAGCACAAGCTGCGCACCGCGGCCGGAGAGAGCCTGCCCGATCCCGAGCCCGTCGAGAACGAGCCAGACCGCGAGAACCCGCTGAACTCGATCCGCTATCCGCCGGCGGTCCTCACGGCCAACCAGGGCATCGGGTTCACCTCGCCGCAGGAACTGCCCGGCGCGGAAAATGTGCTGCCGCGCGTGCTTGAGATGATCAAGGCGGCGGACGGCCCGCTGGACTGGGCCAAGGACTGGGACGCCTGGGACACGGCGTTCGTGGAGTCCCAGCTCAGCGCCCGGTTCACGCAGCAAGCGCTCAAGACTCACGCCGGCGCGCTGTTCCAGCCGGGCGGCACCACCCTGGTGGTGTACCGCCCGGCCCGTAACGGCGTCGAGGCCATCAGGGTGAACGTGGAGGCGACCCACGAGCCCGAGCCCGCGGCCACCGGCCGGGTGGATTCCGCCACCCTGGAGTCGATGCCCTCAGCCTTCGTCGGGAATGCCGGGACTGATGAGATCTCCGCCGGACTCGGCGCATCCTTCCAGGCGGCCGCCAACATTGGCCTGGGCTCACGCCAGCCACGCCGCCTGGGTTTCCAGTTCGAGGCCGACTGGAGCCGCACCCACCGGGCCTCCACCAACGTCGGGGTGAGCGGCTTCAGCCTGCAGGCCAACCTCTACGGCGAGCAGCCGGCCTGGTGGTTCCGTTACGGAAACGTCCGCTACAAGATCTCAGTCGAGACGCAGCACCAGAGGTACGTGGCCCCGAGCCTGCTGGGCTGGCTGGGCAAGAGCCTGGGCAGTGCCGCGGTGCGCGGGGTGCGCGCCTTCCAGGCCTGGCGCGACGCCGGCGCGGCGGGCAGGGCCGCCGCGGCCGGGCCGGGCGGCGCCACCCGGCCAGGCGACGATGACGCCTCCGAGACCAGCGGGGAGGCCGACCCGAGCGCGCAGCCGGCCAAAGGCAAGGCCGTCGACGACACGCTGCGGGGCGGGGCCACCTTCATCCTCCCCGAGGGGATGGCCAGGGCGGAGCGGGAACAGCCTCCCGTGGTCAGCGAGATCGGCCGGGTCCTGCACCGTGACATCGCCCGCCCGCCCGCCCTGCCAGCCCGGGTCGTGTCCGGCACGGCGCGGCGGCCGGACGTGGCCCCCCACCTGGCGGCGGACGGCGCGGACGCCTTCGACTACGCCGACGACCAGCTCATCGAGGTGCTGGGCACCAAGGAACTGGCTGACGTCGTCAGCAAGATGCTCCGCGACGTGGGCATGGACGAGGACGCAATCGGCGACATGCCCCAGACGATCACGTCACCGGAGTTCCTGGGCTCGGCGATGGTGCGCGGCCGGGCCGTGAACAAGCACACGATCGTCCAGGCCGGCATCGGTAGCGACCGGGAGGCGGTCGTCACCATTGAGGGCATCCCGACCGGCATCCGGCAGGACGGCCCGGACCCGGTCAAGCTGTTCCAGATGCACGTGGCCGAGGGCAGCGCGATCGCGGCAGACAGCACCGCCAGCGCCAGCTCCAGGGGGTTCGGCGTGGGCCTGCCCGGCCTGCTCCTCGGGCGGGAGGGCTTCCAGTGGCTGAACATGGAAACCTACCGGCACTCGTGGAGCTCGGCCAGCGCCGAGAGCTTCAACCTGACGCCGACCACCGGCCGGCTCAAGCAGAGCTCGAACGAGTACCTGGAGTACACCGGCGACATGGTCTGGCGGGTCACCGTGACCGCCCGCAGCACGAACATGGTTAAGGACGGCCCGCTTGACTACCGCAGCGGCGTCGTGAAGATCGGCCGCGGCATCACCTTCCTGAGGCGGGTGGAGCCCGCGCCCGATCCGCGGGACCCGCATCCGCTTCCCGACGACCCCAGCGTGGTCGCCATGATCGGCCGCCAGGGCCCGCGGTCAGGCAGCGCCAGCAACGGGAGCGGCAAAGGCGGGGCGGGCGGCGCGCGGCAGCCGCGGCTGCGCGAGGTCCCTACCCTGCGCGCCACCAGGCGGGCGGGCGACACCAGACGGCTGCCGATGGTCCCGCTGCTCCCGCCGTCCGCCGTGCACGACAAGCTATTCCCGCTCGACAAGGACATGGACGGCAAGGTCAACCCGGCGCTCGAGGCCGTCCGGCAACTCCTGGAAGACAAGGCGCCCGAACTGCTGGAGAAGCACGAGACGGCCGCCGACGGCCGCAAGGTCAGGGAGGTCCCGGCCCGGCTGGCGAACGTGCTCACGCTGGCGTCCATGTCGACCCTGATCGACGTGGCCCTCGGCCCCGGCCTGGTGCTCGACGCCCAGCAGTCGGGACCGGGCGGGAACTGGCGCTACCAGATCGTGCTGCGCGCCGAGCGCGACCCGCACGGCACCGGCCTGCAGTGGCTGGGCACCGTCGACGGCATGAATACCGTCCGCTACCAGACGCTGCTGGATATCAGGAACAAGTCGTGGGCCAGCAGCCAGGCGGGCGAGACCGGCGGGCACGTCGAGTTCACCGGCGGCGAGTCGGGCGGCCCGGGCCGGCACGTGGGCATCGGTCGTGACGCGGACCTCGGCCTCGGGCCGTCCTTCGGCCAGACCACCACGCACGGCGGTTACGAGCAGCAGATGCGCGCCCGCCGCGCCACGCGCTTCGAGCCGGGCACGTCCCACTACTACGGGTCAGACGTCAGGTTCACGGCGTCGATCACCAAGACCTGGGTCCCCTCGCGCCTGCTGAACTCCGCCCTGCTCAACCTGCCCCACTACGCCGCGGCGTGGGCCCAGGAGACGAGCAACCAGGCGTCCGTGCTCGGTGAGACCGACTTCTACCTCAAGGAACGGACGATCATTCCGGACGGCCAGCTGCGCGGCGAGACCATGCCGAGCGCTCCGGCCGGCGACGTCGCGGCCGTCGAGGAGCTGCCGCCGGGCACCGTGCCGGCCAGCCCGCTGAAGGTCACCAGCAGGGACGTCACCGACCATGAGGTGGTCCCGCTCGGCTTTGACCACCCGAAGCTGCGGGTGTACTTCGAGGAGCTGATGGCCAGGCTGGCCGGAAACGACATCAAGCTTGAGGGCGGCGATCCCCTGCCCAGCGGCGACCACAACTTCACGCTGTCCTGGCTGGCGGAGCACGGGACCCGGTCACGCGCAGCGATGTACAACATCATGTCCTTCGCGATGCTCACCGGGCAGGTTGACAAGCTGCTGTCCGACGAGGGCCTGAGGATGCCCATGCTGGTCCGGGAGGGCGGCCCGCTCACCGACAACTACGCCTGGGTCACGGTGCGGCTCACGTTCGTGGACCCGGAGATGATGGGCTGGTTCCATGGCTGGGTCGAGGCCGTCAACTACGGCTTCGACGAGCGCCAGCAGTTCGCGAACCGCGGGTTCGAGGCGGGGCTGGACCTGGACGGCGGCGGATCGCTGAACACCGGGAACCTGTCGGAAAGTCTCAGCCCGGTCTCGCCGGCCCGGCGTATCGTCGGCGCCACGGGCGACACGTCGGTCAGCTACGGCCGCGAGAAGACGTCCGGCTCCACGATCCAGGTGATGAAGCGGTACGACGCCGTCAACCGGGCGGTGCCGCGGCTGCGGGTGTCCGTCGGCGCGCAGTTCAAGGTCGAGGTGGAGACGGAGAAGAGGCGCGGCGACGTCAAGGTCCCCGGCCTCGAGGGCGGCAAGGTCACCTTCGCCCACGAGGTCCGGCACGCGGGCGAGCTGGGCCTGTCCCCGGACGCAGCCCTCCGGCTGGGCCTGCATCACCCAGGCGGTACCCCGGTGAACTCAGGCACCTGGATGCCCGGCCCGGCCGCGCTGCGCGGCGGCACCGACTCCGACCGGCTGCGGGCGGCCGAACTGGTGCCGTTCCTCAGGCGCGCCTTCGCCGTCCAGGTCGACCTGGTGGACGGCCACTTCATGCGCGGCGAGGACCAGGTCACGGTCGGCCAGCTCGCGGAGGGCATCCGCCAGCGGCTCTCGGAGCTGGGGCCCGAGCCGCCGTCGCACCTGTCGGCCGAGGAGATGCCGCCGCCGGCGCCGCGACGGCTGGAGAATCCCGACGACCCCATCATCCTGATCTCCCCGAGGGCCGCGGTGATTCCCCCCGGCGGGGTCACCTCGCCGGCGCAGGAACTCGCCGACGCCCTGGGGCGGCCGGTGATCGCGCCGGACACTGGCTACGTGATCACCAGGGACGGCTCGGTGCTGGCCGTGGACGCCCCGCCCGGCGCCACCAGCTTCGGGGAGGGCTGGCAGCGGGGACACTGGACCGCCTTCTTCCCCCGTCGGACGCCGCCGTCCATGCGCGCCATGACCCAGGACGACCTGGACGCCGTCACCGAGCTGGACGCGGAGGTGTTCCCCGGCCAGGAATGGAGCCGGTGGCAGTTCGAGGAGGAGCTCGCCGAGCCTGGCACCCGGCACTGGCTGGTGACCGAGCGGGACGGGCAGGTGACCGGCTACGCCGGACTGTCTGTCGATTCGGGCAGCGGCGTCGCGAGCGTCATCAACATGGCGGTCGCCCCCGGCGAGCAGGGCCACGGCGTCGGTACGCACCTGCTGCGGGAACTGCTGGCCGAGGCCGGGCGGGCCAGCGCCCGCACGGTCGAGCTGCAGGTTCCTGCCGATCAGTCCTACGCTCAACTCCAGCAGTTCTACGAGGACCGGGGCTTCCGGCAGAACCGGATCGAGCCGAACCGCTACGGGCCAGGCGTCTCGGCCGCCGTCCTGACGGCTGACCTGAGCTACGGCGTTGACTCGGCGGCGGAGGCCATCGGCGGGCGCCTGGCCTCCAGGGAGCCTCACGAGCTGCCCCACGACCTCGCCGACGCGATCAGGGCAGCACGCCAGAACAAAGACCTGGGGTGGCCCGGACTCGGGATCGCCGGGCATCCAGGCCGGGCCGCGCACGGTCAGGCCGCCGTCACGGCGCCGGGCAGTGACGTCCATGTCGGTGCCCAGGACTGGGCGCAGGCGCTCGACGAATGGCGGGCGGGACGCACGGCCGCGGCTCGCCTGGCCGGGCTCGCGCGAAGCCTGCTGCGGCCGGACGACCTCGACGGGGCACGCCCGATCGACGCGGCCGAGCGAGCCTTGCGCGCCGTGCCCGAGCCGCCGCGGTCGGTGCCGGCCACAGAGGCGCAGGCTGCCGCCTGGCGCGACCTGACCCGGTTCCGCGCCGCCGCTGCCGAGGTTGGCCTCGCGGCCACCGGGATCCTCGACCGAGCGCTGGCCGACTGGCATGAGGAGTATAAGAAGCAGCTGGAGCTAGGGCGGAACATCAGGGCCGCGCTGCCCCGGCTGCTGCCCCCGAGCCTGGTCGGCCCGCTGCGGGCCCTGGACGAGGCCGAGCGGGCGCTGCCCCGGCCGCCCAGGACGCTCCCGGCCACCGCGGCGGGGGTGCTCGACGACCTGCGCCCGATCGCCGACGGCCTCGACCTGCTGCCGGGCGGCGCGGCCCTGCGGCGGGCACAGACGGACCTGCTCACCGCCGTCACCGCGCCGGACGGCTGGAACGCGCGGGCCGACCGCGCCAGGGAACTCGCCGAGGCGGCCGGGGGGCTCGTCCAGCACACCGGCGCCGAGGCCGAGGAGCATCTGCAGGCGCTGGAGAACGTGAAAGGCGCCCTGCCGCCGGCCGCCCCTGACCCGGGTGCCGCCGGTACGCCGCAGCGCCTGGCCGCGGTGCGATCACTGGCCGCACACGAGGCCGCGACCAGGGGGGTGCTGCGGGATGCCACCTCCGTTTTCGGCCTGCAGGAAGAGGTGGTCAGTGCCCCGCAGACCGAGCGGAACGCGAGGAACCTGCTCTCGCTGACTGGCGACCGGAGGGCTGATCTCACCCAGCGGCTCGACACGGCGGTGGCGGAGCTGACGGCGGCCCGGCCAGCCTGGTGGAAGGACCGCCCCGGCGAGCTCGAGACGCCTGCCGATATCGCCGCGGTCAGCGCCGGTCTTGCGGCTGACGAGCACCAGCGGCTGCGCACGGCCATGCGGAACCTCCGCGAGGTCGTGGGCGAGATCACCGCGGAGAGCCAGCGGACCTCCGCGCGCGCGGATGCCATCTCCCGTGTCGTCCGGGATCTGCTCCGCCACGCCGGCCCGGAACGGCACGCCCTTGAGCGCGCGCTGCGCCGGGCCGAGGTCGCCGTCCCGCGGGATGTCTCAGGGACGACGGCGCCGCGTGCGGTGCAGCGCGCCGAGATGTGGCGGCGGGTGCTGAGGGCCGCGAGCAGCGAGCTAGCGGCCAGGGCCGGGGCCGCCATCTTGCTCGGCGACCGGGCCACGGAGCTGGTGCCCGATACCGGCAAGCGGCGTGACCAGCTGGAAATCCGCCTCGACCGCGCGCTCGCCTCCGTGCGCGGCCTGGCCCCCCGTGACCTGCCCATGGACTCGCCCGAGGAGATCGAGCGGACGGCGCAGGACCTGCTGCGCGCGGCCGACCAGGCGGCGATCCTCGAGAGCGAGAACCGGGCCGTCATCGCCGCGGCGATCACCGAGCCGGCCCGGCGGGCGGAGGACCTGTTCACGCAGCGCCTGGCGGAAGCTGGCCGGCTCCTGCCGCATGCCGGCGGGCGGCGCGACGAGCTGCAGGCGGAATTCGACGCGGCTCGGTCGCGCGGGCTGGAACTGCTTGCGAGCCCGCCCGCCCGGCCCGAGAGCGCGGCCGACCTGTCGCAGGCCAAGATCTGGCTCGACGAGGTCAGGAACCGGCTGGCCGACCTGACCGGCGTGGTGGTCGGCGCGCTGGAGGCGGGCGCGGCCGACCGGCTGGCGGCCGCCGCCCGCGCCATCATCCCCAGCGTCCAGGCACTGCTCGCCCGCCTCCACGGCCAGCAGGCTGCTGACGGCGAGTTCACGGCCGCGGTCCTCGCCCTGCCGCCCTCCGGTATCACGCTGCCGGATGCGAGCGGTGACACTCACGACTACATCGGGGACTCGTTCCAGGCGCTCACCCCGTTCATCAGGCTCCAGACAACCGCCGAGCGGCTGCTCTCCGCGGTCGGCGGCCGCGTGCGCGACGACACGGCTGTTGTCCGCGACCGGGCCGCTGCGGCGCTGCGGCTGCCGGTCCCCGAAGCGGACGCGAGGCGGTTGGCCGACAGCCTGACCGGGCCCGCCGGCCCGGGTGAGCCGTCCGCGGATCTGTCGCTCACGGCCGCCGACCTGCATCGCACCGCGACCCAGCTGGACTACATCACCGAATTGCGCAGGACCACCAGCACGGTGCTGAGCGCCGTGACCGCTCCGCTGGAAGCCGTCCGCCAGCCCGCGGCCGGGGCTCGCGGACTGGCGGACCCGGCGCGGGCGCTGCTGCCACAGGCTGGCCCGCGGGCCGACACCTTGCGGGCTGGACTGGAGGCGGCCGTCGGGCAACTCGACGCCGTCATGCCGGCCTACCCAGGGCCGGACGAGGCGACCGCCGCGCAGGTCGACGCCCTCGGGCCGGTGCTGTCGGCCCCGGACCGGCCCGAGCAGATCGGGCAGGCTGGCCAGCGCCTGGCCACCGCGGTGCAGGCCATCGTGGCCGCCGCCATCGATGAGCTGGGTAAGACGGCAGACGACCTGCACTCCCTGGCTGTTGAGACCAGCGGGATGCTGCGCACCCTCGGCCGCGGCGACCTGGCCGACGCCCTGGAGATGGCCGACCGCGACCTGGCTGACCTGGCCGCGCGAGCCCCGGAGGTGCCGGAGGCGGCGGCGACCCAGGAGATGGCCGGCACCATCACGGCCATGGCGCCGATGGCTGCGTTCACTGCCGCGCTGGCCGACGCGATCACCGGCGCCAGCGAGGCGGCCGGCCAGCGCGCGGACGGCCAGCGCCAGGTCGCGCGCGAAGTGTCTGAGCTCACCCTCCAGTTGCGCGTGCCCGAGGAGAGGCTCGCACGCTTCCGCGCGGCGCACGACGAACTGCGCGGGCTGCCGGAGCCGCTGGCCAGGCCGCCGTCCACCCGGTCGTCGGTCGAGGCCGCGCGCGTGACCGCCTCCAGTGCGGCCACCCTGGAGTCGGCAGCGATCAACGTGCTGACCGAGGCCCGCGCTAGCATCGACCAGCGCGAGCGGGCCGCCGGGGAACTCGCGCGGGCCATCCTCGATCTGCTGGCGGACAACAGGGCCGCGGTTCCGGGCGCGGACGGCCTGGAGCGCGCCCTGGGCGACGCGGTCGACCGGGCCGCGCAGGCTACTGTCGCCGTCGAGCAGGCGGCGCTGAGCGTGGACCGCTCCAGGCTAGCCGACCGGGTGCGGGCGACGGCGGCTGCCCACTCCGCGGTGACCGACCTGGAGGAGATCACCGAGCAGGCGCTGGACAGCGTGACGGCCGGCCTGGCCCAGCAGGTCGCGTCGGCCAGAGGACTGGCCGACGCGCTGCCAGGGCTGCTGGACTTCACCATGCAAGCCCAGCAGACGGAGCTCACCGAACAGCTCCACCAGGCGAGCCTGAGGTTCCAGGATCCGCCCGCACCGCGGCGCAGGCCGCAGCCGGGGGATGACGCCGCGGACACGACGACCTGGGTCCGCGATGTCAGCCGCGCACTCGGCACGGTGGCCGGGCTGATGACGGTGGCCAGGTCCGTGGCCGGATCGGCCGCGGAGCCACTGGACGCCCTCCGCCCCGAGGCGGCCGCGGCGGCCGACCTGGCCCGCGCCGCCAGGGGGCTTGCCGCCAGCCAGGGCCACGGCCTGCCGGCCATCCTCGACGAGGCTGTCCGGAAGCTGGAAGGCCAGCGGCCTGCCTGGTGGCCGGCCCCGGCTGCTGACCTGACGACCGCGGAGCAGGCTACCGCCGTCATCCGGGCGGTGGACCGGCAGGACCAGGCGGTTCTGGACGTCCAGGCGGCCATCGGGGAGGTGCTCAGCGCGGCGGGCGCGACCGTGACGCGCGCCGCCGCCGACGTCCTGGCACTGGCACAGGCCGCGCGGGGCCTGCTGCCGCCGCCCGGCGAAGGGGACCCGAGCCTGGCCGACACCCTGGACGGCCTGATCGAGCGGGCCCGCCGGCTCGCCGCGCCGCGGCCAGGGCCGTCGGGCAGGCTCGCGGACCTGGCGGCGGTCGGCCGGGACCTGGAGCGGGTGGCCGGCCTGCGGACGGCCGTCAGTGATCTGATCGCCGCGGCCAGGGCCGGGCTAGCCGAGCGGTTCCGCGACGCCGGCGACCTTGGCCATGCCGCGCTGAACCTGCTCCGGCACGCTCGCGGCGCGGCCCCGGTCCGCGCTGACATCGTGGCCGCCGAGTTCGAGGCGCGCCAGGCCGTTGCGGCCGCCGCCGGACTACCCGATTCGCTGGTCACCGCGGCCGACGTTGCTATCGTGGCCACCGCGCTGGACCGGGTGGCCGCCCTGGAGCGGCTGGCCCGGCAGGTGCTGACGGCCGCGACCGGCCCGGTGGCGCAGGCCTGGCAGTCGGTGACCGACGCCAGGCGGCTGGCCCAGGCCGTGCGGATCCTCGCCCTGTCGGCCGGCGAGCTCGCGCGGGTGCCCGCGGCCGCCGAGGCGACCGCGATGGCGGACGCGGCCCTCGGCCGCCTGCACCAGATGCTGCCGGACTGGTGGGAGCGGCGTTCCGGCGCGAACGTCTCGGCCGCGCTGCTGCGGTCCGTCGGCGCGTCCATCGACGCTGGCCTGACCCAGCACATGGAGCGTGCCGCCGCGGACCTGCACGCCAGTGTCCGGGGCCTGCACACCGCCGCTCGCGACTGGCTGGCGGCGCAGCGCGACGCGGCTGCGGCACTCGCCGCGGACGTGCAGCGCGAGCTGGCCAGCACGGGCAGCGCTCAGGCGGACCTGACGGCCGGTCGCGCCCGTCTGCAAGGTGTCCTCGCCCGCCTGCTGGACGTGCCGCGCATCGACCAGATCCTTCAGCGGGTCGAGGAGGCCCCGGACGACAGGGCCAGGCGGGCGGGCCAGGAACTCGCGGACTTCGACGCGGAGCTGTCCCGTGAGCTCGGGGAGCTCGCCGACGGAATGAGGAAGGCCGCCGGCCGGCCGGCCGGGCCAACGCCTGGGCACCTGGCGACGCAGCCCGAGGAGTCCGAGCCGACCGGGATGAGCGACCTGGTCAAGGCGATGACTGACCTACGGGCTCCGTTCGAGGCCACGCCCTGGATCCGGGCCCGTGCCGTGCTCGGCGACGTCCTGCGCAACTTCACCGAGCAACAGGTGACCGCGGCCATGGGCCTGGCCGACCGGCTGCGCCCGGAACTGAAGGAACTCACCCCGCCGACGGGGCTGGCGATCCGGCTCCGCACGGCCACGGGCCGGCCGGCGCCGCCCCGGCAGCCGGATGTAGCACTGCTCACCGGGCTGGCCGACCAGATCGGGCTGCGTCACCAGGACGGCTTGGCCAGGACGGAGGACCCTGACCTGCCGCGGCTGGTGCGGCTGCTCGACCTGGCCAGCGACGTTTTCGGGAGCGACCGCACCAGCCTTGACGACCTGCGGAACCTGCGCCGCCTGACCGACCTGCTGCCGGACCACGCTGGCCTGGACGCCGGCGAACCCAGCCAGCGAATCATCGACCGCCTGGTGACCGCGCTAGCGTACCTCGCGCCGTTCGCTGACCCTGGCCAGCCCCCGCTGACGCGGCAGCGCCAGCAGGTCCGCGCCCTGGTGCAGGTGGTCGCGCAGGCCAAGCCGGCCAGGGGGCCTGGCCATGGTGTGACCCAGGCCGACCTGATCGCGCTCCAGGACAGTGCCATGCACGTGCAGCGGGCACAGGCGTACCTGAACCGCGAAGGGGGCGCGGACCTGACCAATGAGCAGCGCGACAGGCTCATCCGCCAGCTACTGCGCGGCCTGTCTACCCACGACGCGCTGCGGGCCGCCCTGAGGCTGCTGAACTCCGCGATGCCTGCGGATCTGACCTGGACGATGCGTGACGGCCAGATCGGCGGCCTCCTGTTCCGGCTGATCGGACCGGACCATCCGCTGCGCCCCGAGCTGAACCGGTTCGTGGTGCAGCGGTTCGGGCACACCGTGCGGCCTGAGCACCTGGCGAGGCTGACAAGCCCGGATGCACGCCAGCAGCGGCCGTTCGCGCCAGACCTCGTCAGCCCGGCGCTGCTGGGCGTCGAACTGCCGGCCGACCTGCCCCGGCCAGAGGTCGAGCTGGCCGCGCTGCGCGGCAGGGCCGCGGCCCTGCTGGCGGGCACGCCACACACACTGAGCGACAACGAGCAGATCACCGCCATGACGCTGGCGGACCGGCTGCTGCTCGGCCGGCCGCGCGGACCGGAGACCACTACTGTGCTAGCCAGGGCCGGGCTGACCGCCCGCGTCCGGCCGCAGTCTGATGCCAACGGGTTCGCCTGGCTAGTCGGCCAGGCCGGGGCGGCCGGCCTGCCGGAGCTTTTCAGGCTGCTAACCGTGGCCGATGCGGTGTTCGGCAGCAACGCCAGGCTGCCGGACCTGGCCCGGGTGCACCGCCTGGCTGAGCTGGCCCAGCCGCCGGTCCGGGACGTCGCCGGCCTGGACGGTGCCCTGTCAGGCATCCTGCCTGCCGAGGCCGCCGACCAGCTACAGAACGCGCAGGCGCGGGTCCGTGCGCTGGCCGGCCTGGTCGAGGAGGCCGATCGGGCCAGTCTGGCTCGCGGCGACCAGCCGGGCGGGCCGGTGACCAGGGCTGAGCTAGCCGGCCTGGCCGCGGCCCACGACCAGCTCTCCAGGGCCCGCGAGAACCCGGCTGACCTGCCCGACGCCGACGGAACCGAGTTCGCCGCCCTCATGGGCCAGACCGGCGCCGCCAGTATGCCGGAGCTGTCCACGCTGCTGACCGTGGCCGACGCGGTGTTCGGCCCCGGCGCTAGCTTGCCCGACCTGGCCCGGCTGCGCCGCGTGCTCGTGCTCGCGCCAGCGCCGCCCGCGGCGGCCCGTCACGACCTGGTCAGCCTGGACGCTGCCTTGCCGGACATCCTGCCGGCCGGAACCGCCGCCCGGCTAGCGACCGCGCAGGCGCGGGTCCGCGCGGTGGCCGACCTGGTCGAGGAGGCTGACCAGGCGAGGCTGGCGGGCGGCGGCACCGGTCCTGCCGCCCCGGTGACCAGGGCCCGGCTTACGTCCATGGCCGCGGCCCGCGAGCTGCTCACCAGGGCACGCGACTACCTGGCGGCCCGACCGGGCGCGGACCTCACCGGCGCCGAGAAGGCCGAGCTGATCGATGGCCTGCTCGGCGGGTCGCCCACAGCGGACCAGCGCCGGGCGGCGCTGGACCTGCTGCGCTCGGCCGGCCCGGTCCAGCTGACCCAGCTGCTGGCCGGCGACCGCGGCGCGGCCCAGCGGGTGCTGCAGCCCGCGATGGCGGCCCGGCGCGCTGACCTGCTGGTCCGGCGGCTCGGCGGGGACCACGCGCTGCGCGACGAGCTGGCCATGTTCACCGCCGACCGGTTCGGCCCGGGCGTGCGCCCCAACGACCTGATCTCGCTGGTGCTGCGGTCGACGCCCCGGCCAATGCCCCAGCGGCCGTTCAGCCCCGTTACGGTCAGTCCCGGCCTGACCGGCCTCGGTACCGACGCTGACCTGACCCGTGCTCAGCTTGACGACGCCATCGCGGGCATCGGGAACCGCTCAGACGCGCAGATCATCAGGACCCTGGGCCTCACCCCCCGACAGCAGCGCAGCGCTCAGGCGTGGCTCGACCAGGTCCGGCAGGCCGCGGCCAGGGACACGGAGCTGCGAGGCCACCTGGGCGACGACACAGCGGCGCGCCGGACGCCGCAGCGGGCGGAGCGGCTGCGCCGGATCCTGAACGAGGCACTGGCCGGGGTGGCCCGCGTCCAGGGCCTGGAGCTGCTCGAGGCCCTGGACAGCCCCGAGCTGGCCGGGGTCGCCGAGGGCGGCGCCCTGCACGGTCTGCTGGAGCAGCGGATCGCGGTGACTGACCCGCTCCGGGTGCGCGTGAACCGCTTCCTCGGTGAACGCCTGGATGCCGAGGGCCGGGTCATCCCCGACGTCCGGCGCCGGCCCTACCCGGCGCCGGCCCGCCCGGCCGCCCGGCCCGCCGCGCGCACCTTCCTGAGTCCCGAGCAGCTCAGGCAGGCCGCGGCAGACGTCGTGGGCGTGAGCAACGCCGCGATCGTCCGCGGGCTGGGCCTCGCCGAGGCCGAGGGCCAGCGGGCCGATGCCTGGCTGACCCGGCTACGCGAGGCCAGCGGCCGGGAAGACGCGCTGCGTCCCTACCTCGACGGCCACCCGGACGCCGTGCTGACCGTGGCTCAGCAGCGCGACCTGATCGAGGCGGCGCTGCGCGGGATCACGCCCTGGCAGGCACTGGAGGCGCTGAACGCCACCGACGACACCGAGCTCGACGAGCTCACCACGGACGGCCAGGTGCTCGCGCTCGCGCGCACGGCGATCCCTGAAGATCATCCGCTGCGGCCCGAGTTCGACCTGCTTCTCACCCGGCGCTTCACCCCAGCGGGCCGGGTCGTGCCCGGCGTCCAGCCCGCCCGGCCGTTCACCCTGGACCTGATCCATGCCGGGCTGACGGAGGTCCCGCTCAGCGCCCGGCCGGCCCCCGCGCAGATGATCGCGATCGCCGAGCACATCGGCGCGTACCCCGATCTGCTCGGTGACCTTCCCCGCCTGCCACCCGTGTCGCTGGCCCAGGCGAGATGGTGGGACGCTCACGTGGCCGGCCCGGCCCGGCTGGTCTGGCAGGCTCAGGCCTATATCGAGGGCGACCTGGACGCGCGGCCCGATCTGTGGCAACTCATCACCGGCCTGCTCGACGGCCCGGCGCGCTGGCAGGCGGTGGAGCTGGTTCGCGACCTGGCCGACCACCATCTGGCCGCCTTGAACCGGGACATCGCGCTGGTGAACGCGCTGACCACGGCGATCCCGCCCGGCGACAATCTGCGGCCGGAGCTAGACGACGCGCTCCGCGAACGGTTCAGGGCCGATGGCCAGGTAATCGAGCGCTATCCCTGGCGGGACAGCTTCAGCCCGGCCGCGATCGTCCCCGGCCTGGACCGCGGACCAGCCGACGAGCTTAGGCCGGACCACCTGCGCCGCATCGCGGAAGTGTTCAATGGCCGCACCCCCGATGAGATCCTCGATGGCCTCCGGCTTGCTCCGATCGAGATGGCCAGGGCAGGCCGCTGGGTCGAAGCCGCGCGCGGCGCCATGCGCCAGTGGGCGGCAACCAACATGCTCGGAAACCTTGCTTTCGATCTGCCCGTCAGGGATCAGGTCCTGCTGATACCCGAGCTGATGGTCATGGGCGACGACGCCGGGCGGGACACGGTCCGTGACCTGGTGGCGCTGGCCGACGAAGACGAGCTGGCCGAGCTCAAGGAAAACCTGGCGGTCATCCACCTGGTCATGATGTACGTCCCGGGGGACCGCAAGACCGAAAGACCAAGGTATCCCGCGCTACAGTTCACGCCGGGCCAGCTGAACGAGATGCTGGACGAGATCAGCCTCACCGACCCGCTTGACGGGCAGGCCGTATCCGATATCGGGCTCATCCTGGAGGCCACCCCGCTGGGGAGCCTGATCCAGTCGCTGGCCAAGCTGCCGCCCAAGCAGCAGGCCAGGGCCGTGTGGTGGCTCACTGACGTCCGCGTTCGCCTCCATGACGTGATCCGGGAGGTCACCGAGCGGGGGGCCGCGCCAGACAGAACCGACGCGCTGAAAGCCGGCCGGGCCAGGCTGGATGAGCTGCTGGCCGAGTTCTACCGCAGGCAGGCCAGGCCGCTTGACGGCATGACCGACCCCACGAACCTGGCGGTGGTTCCGCCGGTGACGCAACGGCCGCGGCTGCTGGAGGCGCTCGTCCCGTCGGTGCCGGTCACCCGGCCGGACGAGGAGCTCGCCGGTTTCGTGGACGTGCTGCCGGACGAGAGCGAGACGTTCCGGGCCAAGCTGACCAGGCGCATTCATGAGGAACTCAATTGGCTGCACGAGAAGTACGCGGTGGGCCGCGGCGAGGCGGAACACGACGCCAAGGACGCCCTGTACGACCTGGGTCACATCCAGGGCATCGCCCAGCTGGCTAACGAGTGGATCACCGAGGCGCTCGGCGACCTGCCCCAGGATGAGCCGGAGCTAGTTGCCGCCGAGATCGGGCAGCCAGGGACCGTCCACGACCTATTCGACTACGCCCGCCAGCAGCAGAGCCTGATGGATGAGCAGCAGCGGCTGCGTGCGGCCAGGGACCACATCTACACCCACCTGATGGGCCTGGATTGGGCTAGGGACCTGTTCCGCAGGCATCATGCCGATCCGGTGTACGGTGCCCGGCTTGAGCCGTTGAACGCAGCCGCCCGGCTTGTCGACAGCGTCGTCAATTCCGTCGTTCACGAACCGGGCGTGGTCGACCGGAGTCTGGAGATCCAACGCAGCTGGAGCGGCTTTTCGACAGAGGGCAGGATATACGTCCGGCGTTTCCGGATCAGTGACCCCGACAATAAGACCCGCGAACGCAGGGAGAACCGGCGGGAGCTACGGATTCTGGCGCAGACCTTCATCCACGAGATTCTCCACCAGAGGCACCACGCGGGCTATGAGCCGCCCGCGCACCTCCACCTCACGGAGCAGGGGCAGAACACTCTGATGGAAGGGGTCGTCGACCTGCACACGGAGATCGTATGGCGTCGTGTCGAGGCGCGCATGAACGCGGACGAGCAGTACGCCAGGCGCGTGCTCAGGATCATCGAGGGCCGGTCGTCGTATTACGATTCGAGAAAGTCGGTAAAAGAAGCGTGGCCGCCCATCGACCTGGAGCGCTATCCGTCACACGCGGAGGCCATGCGCCTGGTCCGGCAGGTCGGAATCCGCAATATGTACTCGGCATTCTTCGGCGGCCGGATGGATATGATCCTGGGGCCGGAGCCAGGAGCGCCACGCAGCCTGCTGGCCCCCGGCGGGACCGCCGCGGTTCGCACCAGCCTGGCGCCCAGGGTCGCCTCGTCCCGGCGGGCATCCCGGGCCGGGTCAATGATCGCGGCGCCGGGCGCTATCTTCTTCAGGCCGCGACGAGTATCTACAAGCGAGGTCCAGGCGGGCTTGAGGTCCCGTGCGGCGTCGCTCACGTCCTCGCCGACCAGCCCGGAGTCAGCCCGGCCGTTCGGCCTGTGGCGCCCGGCCGGGTCGCGCGGCCTCACGCCTAAGCTGCCGCCGCTACCCCCAGCGGCCAGGTCGCAGAAGGCCAGGTCCCCGCAGGCCACCTCGCCCGCCAGCAGGTCGCGGCCCGCCAGCGCGGGCCCATCGCGGCGCGCCACGGTCATAACGCTGCCGTCGCTGCTGACGCTGACTGAGGGCACCCCCCCGCCAGCGGGCACGCCAGCGCCGCCGGGGCTGAGCCAGCCCGCGCAGGCAGCGCAGCCACCGGTCATCCGGCCTCCGGTGCCGCCCGCGCGGCCGACGGCAAGGACCAGGCTGCTACCGCAATCGCACAGGCCGTCCGCCGACGGGCGCGCGTGGGTGCACGAGGTCGCAGCGGACATCACGCTTCTCCCAGGGCCCGTCGACGCGATCGTCAGCGCCGCACGCGGGGAGACACTCGGCGGCGCGGGAGCAGGCGTAGCAATCCAGGAGGCGGGCGGGCCGCTCATGCGCGGCAGCATCGAGGCCGCGCTGACTGACTATCAGGCAGCGCACGGCCGCCAGATCGCCGACGGCGACGTGGTCAGGTCGGACGCGCCGAACCTCAACGCCGATCACATCTTGCACGCGGTCCCGCCGGACTTCTCGGTGCTCAGGGACACCCAGGCCGCTCGCCTGCTGCTGGCCCGGACCTACCGGAACGCCCTGGCCATGGCGGATCAGCTCGGCCTGCGGAGCGTGGCATTCCCGATACTGCCCGGCGGCAGCCTCAACGGCACCGTGCCGGCTACGGACCTTGAGCACATCGCCCGCGAAACGCTGCGCGCTACACCAACCAGGGTGCAAGACATCTACCTGGTACACCGCGCGGCCGGAGCCGTCCATACCACGCTGCCGCACAGCCGGCCGCCGCAGCCGCCACCGGGGACCGACGGCGCCCCGCCGGACGCCGGGCCCAGCGCGACGCACACGGTCGAGCACATCGAGGTGCCCGGGGCCTCGCAGGAGGCCGCGGCGCAGCCGGGCTCTGACCGCCAGCGCACTGAGGCAGCGGAACTGGCAGCGCAAGTGGCACCGCTTGAGGCGGATTGGCGGCGCAGGGAAGCGAATCGCATCGCGCACCACGCTGCCGTGCAGAGGCGTTACGTGGAACTGCGGAGGACGCTGGGAATTACGGAACTGAATGTGCCGGCGGATGGAAACTGCCTTTACCAGTCCCTCCTCGAAATGTTTGAGCCCCGGCTGCGGGATTTCTTCAGGCACCGCCTGCCCGCCGGCCAAAGCCTCCCGACCGTCGATCAAATGCGCAATAACCTGGCCGATGCGCTCCAGAACGACTTCGCCCTGGCCAACGAAGGGGGTCCGGCGCAGTACGCGGCGTTGTTCCCTGGCACCACTATCGGGCCGCCCGATGGCCGGCGCAGAGCGCAGGCCGCCGTGCTCCACGACATCAGGCCCGACCCGACCGCCCCTCCGAGGTGGGACAACGAAACGGGCGACAGAGTAGTGCAGGTCGCCGCGCGGCTGTGGGGCCTGCCGATCACGCTGCTGGGGCGGCAGAATCCGACCGACGTCGGCCCCGAGGGGCGCGACCGGGCGCGGGATCTGCGGTATGTGATCTATACGGGCGATCACTACATGGGCGCTACGGTGCCAGGCCGGGTCTTGTCGGCTCGCGAGCTGCTGGCCACGACGGCGACCGCGCTGCCGCGGCCCGCCGAGGAGGCGCCGGCCGACGAGCAGACGCTGGAACGGCACTGGCAAACATACATGGCCGCGTTCGTGATCTTGCATGGGAGGCTCACGGAACTGACGGGTGGCTCGCCGGCCATGCTTGCATCCTGGTACGGGCAGAACGGGCTGTCGACCACAGACGCCTTCTATAACCGGGCCGAGTACCCGCTGTCGCAGGACACGGTAGATCGGCTCGGGATCCTGTACGCGACCCTGCGAGATGTCCACATCGGGGAGCCGGAACGATTCGGCCGCCAGGCCGATGCCTACCTGGCGAGTATCCGGCTCCCGGCCGGGGTCTCCGCGCAGCAGGCGAGGGATCCCCTGATGGCCGTCCTGGCCGAGGCCCGCCGGCCGCAGCACCAGGATTCAGAGGACTGGGCGGGGCTGCTGGCCACTGGCCTGGCCCTGCTGCCCCCCACCGCCAGCGACTTCGGCTTCGCGGGCGCGCTGCCCGGCATTGAGCCCACCGTCCTGAGCGAGGGCCAGGAAATCCGCATCACCGGTCAGGCCGTCCGCGCAGACACCGAGCGCGACTCCGTACCGCGCGGCGACAACCTGTTCGTCATCCTCAGTCCGCAGGCAGCGGACATCTCCAGGCCCGCCGTCGGCCACCCCGGCCAGATCATGTTCGCCCCCGACGCCAGCTTCCGGGTCGTCGCGATCGAAGACGAGCCCGACGGCCCGCGCGTTTTCTATCTGACCCACCTGGTGCCGGCTCCGCGGCCAGGGGGCGGCGATGCCCTGCAGGCCGACGCCAGCGGAACCGGGCCGACGGCGGACCAGCCGATGGCGGTCAGCCGGCCCGCCGGGACAGACACCCCGTGGGGGCGTCGAGAGATCAGGGAGCGCCGCGGCCCGCGCGACCCGGCTGGCCCGGGCACCCGGCGGCTGGACGACGCGTTGGGTACCTTCGGCATACCGGTAGATGCCTACCTGGGTCCGGCCGTCGCCACTCAGGAAGTGACGGCGCAGCTCGCTGCTGTCCTGGATGAGGCCAGCGCGCAGGCCACCGGGAGGGCTGCCGGGGAGCTGCCAGGGTGGTACGCGCAGGTGGCCAGTGGCCTGGCCATGCTCGAGCCCACCACCAGCATGGTGGGCTTTGCGAGTTCGCTACCCGGCTTCGACCTCGGCCGCCTGCGGGTGGAGTATGAGTTCTCCCTCACCGCCCCGGCCCTCGGGAACGTCCGGTCCGAATCGGTGCCGGACGGCGACACCCCCCGGTTCGTCGTCGGCAGGCCTGCCGCACCGGACCTCGCTCGCCTCGCCGGCGATAAGTCCGGCCGGATCATGTTCGCCCCGGGCACCCGGTTCCGCGTCGTCGCGATCACCGAGCGGCCCGGCCGCCAGCCCGTTGTTTACCTCCGACGCCTGGCAGCAGAGTCGCTGCCCGTCCCCGACTCCCCGCAGCGCCCCGACTCCCCTCCCGTCACACCGAGCGTCCCCGAGGAGCCAGGGCGGCAACCAGAAACGCCGTCGCGTCCCGTCACCGACCTGCCAGCCAGCAGCGTCGCCGTGCTGGCGCACTTCCCAGGACAGGATGACGACGACGCGCTGGCCCGCCTGGGCGAGGACGGCGAAGAGCCCCTCGCCGACGACGAAGGATCGGTTGCTGGGTCGGAGGCGGGGCTGAGAGCCTCGCAGCCTGGGGAGGTGTTCGACACGGCGTGGGAGCAGGCCAACCCGTGGTGGGGGTCGGGGCAGCGGGCCAGGGAGCTGTTCCGGCCGCCGGCGGCGGTGCGCGGCTATCTCGTCGATGCCCGGCTCCAGGTGCACGATGTGCCGTCCGGCGGAGACTGCACGTTCGATGTCGTGCTCCAGACGGTCGGCCAGGAAGCGATCCGCGAGCTGATCGAGGCAGCCGCGGCCGGCGCGGGAATCGTCGTGCCCGACGACGCGGCTGACCCCGTCGCGTGGGTCGTCAACCAGGCCGTGGCCACTGCGCATGAGCACAGCGAGGAGACCAGGTTCCGGATCGGCATTCAGCTGGAGCAGGGCGGCCGTCAGCACGTGTCGGCCGGGGCAGGTCTCGAGGAAACGCTGCAATCCATGGACGACGCCTACGCGAGCCTGCCGGAGCTGGCTGCCGGCGGTGCCCTGACCGAGCAGCACCTGCGGCTGGTGGTGGCCGACCTGCTGGAGCGCAGGTTCGCCCGGCTCGGCCAGCCCGGCGGGGACTGGAAGCCAAGCGCCGACTGGCAGTGGGCGCCCGATTACGATAGGGGCGAGGCTGGGGTGTACGCGCTGACCCGGCCCGGCATGGTGGCGGCGGTGCGTTTCCTGACTGACTACGCACAGCCGTACGGCGAGTTGTTCCCCCGGCTGATCGCGCACATGCTCAACGTCCCGCTCCAGGTCCTGACCGACCAGGTAAACCGGCTGACCGGTGCTATCTCGGACGAGAACTTCACCCCCGGCGGCGGCCAGGCGCAGCACACTATCGTCCTGGTCGACCAGCACTACATGGCAACCCGGCCGCGAGCCGTCGTCGGCCCACCCGATGCCGGTGAGCGGCGGGGCGGCGGCGAGCAGGCGGCCGTGCCGGAGCAGCACTACACCTTGACGCCCGACCAGAGCGGTTACCTCACTGACAATCAGCTTCAGGTCGTGGAGGTCCCAGCCGACGGGGACAGCGCGTTCACCGCGACGACGTCCATGGTCCCGGACGCCGACCTCCGTGACCGGATCCGCCAGGCCGCGCAGCAGCGGGGTATCTCGCTGCTTGATGCAGACAACCCAGTCGGCGGGCTGCTGCGGGATGCGGCGGACCGGGCCGGGGTTGCGCTGCCGCCCCGGGGGCCGAATGACCCGGTGACCGGGCAGCACCTGCGTCTGGTCCTGGCCTACCTGCTGGAGCACGACACTGGCTGGCGCTCCGATCTTTTCCCCGAGGAAACAACACCAGGCGGCACAGGCCCCGAAGCCAGGACCCGCCAGGGCATGGTCGCGGCGGCGCGCCAGCCGACGGAGTATGGCAATGCCTACGGCGACCATTTCCCCAGCCTCATCGCTGATCTGCTCGACCTTCCGCTGCAGGTGCTCCCGGCCGACGGCAGGCCGCAAAACCAGCGGCAGAGCGGGCCAGGCGCGCAGCCATACACCATCGTGCGGGCCGAGCAGCACTACCTCGCGACCGTCCGCCGGGCCGGCCCACCCGGGCCAGGTGCTGAGGATCCCGGACCCGGGCCCGCCGGGCCGTCCGCCCGCCGCGACAGCCACCCCGACGCCGGCGACCCCGCCCCGGACCGCCCCGCGCCGGGGCCGCGCCGGGACGTGCACTGGGCGATACCCGTACACCAGACACCCTCAAGATCCCCTCCCCCCGGCACCAAGGACGCGGAGAGCGCAGCCCCGGCAGACCAGGTGCGGGCCTATCTGGCGGGAGACCTCGACGTCACCTTGGACGCGGGTGAGTTGCGGCGGGCGGTGGCGGGGCTGGTCACCGGGCCGGGCGGGCTGCCTGAGCGGGCGCTGGCGCTGGCGCTGCTGCACGCCGCGGACGACGCCGAGCTGGGGCAGGTGTTCGCCGAGGGCGGGCTGGCGGGCGTGCTGGACGAGAGCTTCCCGCCCGGCGAGGCCGAGTTTGAGCGGCTGCGGGCGGACCTGGAGGGCTTCTACGAACGGCGGTTCGCCGGCGGTCAGGCGGCGGTGGCGGCGGGTACCGTGCGGCCGCTGGTGGTGTTCCCGGCGAGAGAGTTTCGTCCCGGGCTGATCGATCCGGGCCTGGCTGACCTGTCGGTCGCCGACGGGCTGACCCCGGAGCAGGCGCGCGCGGCGCTGTTCGGCCGTGGTGACGGGGAGCTGAAGCGCCCGCTGGCGGAGTTGCCGCCGGTGCAGTGGGCGCGGGCACTGCGGTGGGTGGAGCGGGCGCGGGCGGCGGCGGGGTGGAAGGGCCAGGTGCAGGCCTACCTGGCCGGTGACCCGGCGGTCGACCCGGACGCGGACGCGCAGCGGGAGCTGGTGGTGGGGCTGGTGACCGGGCTGGCCAGCCCGGGTGAGCGGTGGCTGGCGCTGCACCTGCTGCAGGGCGCCGTCGATGACGACCTGAAGCGCATGTTCGACCCGCACGCGGGGCTGCTGCGGCAGCTGGACCAGGCCATTCCGGCCGGCGGCGAACTGCGGCCGGCCCTGGACGATTTCCTGCGGCAACGGTTCCACGGGGGACGGGCCGAGCTCGAGCAGGGCCAGGTAGCGCCGCACGGACAGCCCGCGGCCAGGTTCACCCCCGCGCTGCTGGACGATTCCCTGGAGAACCTCCCCCTGGACCGCGAGCTGGGCGAGGACGAGCTCGGCCTCATCGCGGGCGCCATCAGCGAGCTGGACGAGGAGCTGAGCGAACTCCTGCTGGAGCTGCCGCGGGTGCAGCGAGCCCGTGCGACCCGGTGGCTGACCGGGGTCTGGGTCGCGCTGCACGCGCAGGGTGTCGGCCGGGGGGACATGAGGACGCTGGACCACACCCTGGATGTGCTGTACGGGGCCGCCGCCGCCGACGTTCCCGACGCCGGCCGGCTGCGCCTGGTGACGATGTCTCCGCCCGCGGAGCGGGCGGAGACACTGCGCCGTGCGCTCGACCCGGCCCCGGGGGACGTCGGCGGGCCGGCTGAGCCATTCACCCGCCAGCTTCCTGACCAGGATGACTTCGAGACCCAGCTGCGCGAGGCTTACCGCAGCGACATCAGGCTTTACCCGCAGGGTCCGGTCGCTGACCGCCAGGCCGAGCATCGGGAGCCGGGCAGCGTGTACTCGATGGAGCACATAGGAGGGATCGCGCAGAAGGCCAGCAAGTGGATCGACGAGGTGTTCGGCCACCTGGTTTTCGTCCCGGCGCTGACGGCGGATCCGGACGGCATCCCGGGCAACGGCAACATTCACGACCAGTGGGAATACGCCGGCCGGCACCTCGCGAGCCTGGACTCAACCGGGCGGCACGCCCTGGCCAGGGACGAGCTGATCAGGTACCTGACCTGGGATCAGGAGGTCGCCGAGGTGCTGCGGAAGCACCACGCCGTTCCGGTCTTCGCCCAGGAAGATGGGGGACCGAACGATGCGGCGGAGATCATCAGCAGGGTGATCGAGGGCCTGCTGGGGGACGAGTCCACCGTCGCCCAGGTGCTGGACATCTTCAGGCACTTTCCCGCCAGCGCGGAGCCGGAGACCGGTGAGGTCTGGGTTCAGCGCTTCCGCAGGTCCGAGCCCCGGCAGAACCAGCGGGAGTTGTGGAAGAAGGCGCCGAGCCTCATCCACGAAACTACGCACCTGCTGGAGCACTGGCGGTTCAGGGGCTACGTCCTCTCGCTAGGGAAAGGCACCCACGCCCAGAACACCCTGAGGGAGGGTGTGCCCAGCTTGCTGACCGAGATCGCCTGGTCGCGAGTCTGGCCAGGGGAACCCGCGGCGCGAGAGGTGATCGAGGGCGAGTACTCCGGCGAGAGGGAACTGCCGGATGACGTGATGCCCCAGGCGGTGGATATCAGGTATCCGTCGTTGGCGCAGGTGATGCGGCTGGTGCACCTGGTGGGCAGCCCGCTCAACGTGCTCGCGGCGTTTTTCCTGGGCGACGTGGAGAAGATCACCGGGCTCACTGACGCGGCGATGGGCCTGCCCGGCGCGCCGCTGTCGGCCGCGGAGGTGGCCGACCACGTAGACCGGCTCAACGCCGCGCCCGCGGCCCAGCGGCTAGGGACGCCGATCAGTCTGTTCGCCACCCCGACCGTGACGTCCGCCGCGCAGCGGGCGCAAGCCTACCTGTCCGGTGACCCGCAAGCCGCCCTGGACGCACGTCGGCTGCGGTGGGTGGTGGAGGCGCTGGTGGCCGGGCCGGCCAGCGGGCGCGAGCGGGCACTGGCGCTGGTGCTGCTCCAGACCGCCGACGACGCCGCGCTGCGGCAGATGTTCGCCGACGGCGGCCTGGCGAGGGTGCTGGACGCGGGCTTCCCGTCTGGCGAGGCGGCGTCCGATCGGCTGCGGGCGGACCTGGAGCGGTTCTACCAGCGGCGATTCGGGGGGCTGCAACCGGAAGGCGTGGAGCCCAGCTCGGCGACCCGGCGGCAGATGTTCGCGCTGCTGGATCTGGCGGCCGGGGTGTTCGGCGATGAGGTGCCCACCTCGGAGCAACTGGCGGACCTGCGGATGCTGGCTGGCGTGGTGCGCGATCCGACGGCGGAGGAGCAGCCGGTGACGGTCGAAGATCTGGCCGCGCTGTTCCGGCGGCTCTACGACCGGCCCGCGGACGCCGAGGTGACCCCAGCCGAGGTGCGGGACCTGGTCAGCATGACCGGCGAGGCCAGGGCGCTGCTGCCCGCCGGCGAGCCGGTGACCAGTGGGCACCTGGCCGACGTCCCCCGGCAGCGCGCCGTCCAGGCCGCCGCGTTCGCGGACCTGCCCGCTAACGCCATTGCCGTCAACGCCGACGGTGTCTACCTGACGGTGCCTGGCGGCATCGGCACGATCGAGCGCATGGGGGACCCCCGGTTCTTCGACGCCAACGGCGAAGACCTCGGCAATGTCCTGGTGTCAGAGATCCGCAACGACGGGCAGGAGGTTTCGCTCAGGGTCATCGCGAAGTACACCGAGCTGCCGAGAGTCTCCAGCCTGGTCTTGTGGTACATGGCCGCTCACAGTAGCGCGCGGCGGTTCAGTGTCTACGAGGTCTACAGCGACAAGCTGCAACGCATACTCGGCCGGCTGGGCATGAGCCCGACTGGCCCTCTCGGCCTGGACATGAGCGGCGACGCCCAGGTGGTCGCGCGGAACGCCGCGGCCGCGGCCGTCGCCGACGGATGGGTGCTGCGGATCCCCCGGCCGCAGATGCCAGCCGAACCAGCCGAGACCGCCGCGCAGGACGCCTTCGCCAACTTGCCTGCCGAAGCCGTTGCCGTCCGCCCCGACGGCGTGTATATGACGGTCCCTAGCGGCATCGGCGTGATCGCGGACATGGACGACCCGCGCTTCTTTACCGCGAAGGACCGGCCCTTCGGAGAGGTCCTGCTTCCGGATGTGAGGCAGGACGAGGGGCAGGTGGCATTCAACGTCATCGGGGAGCCGACGTCGGTGCCGGGGGTCATCAACCTGGTTCTCTGGTATCTGGCCGCGCACACCACCGCGCCCACGCTCACCGTCAACTACGTCACGGGGGGGAACCTCGAGAGGGTCCTCCGCAGCCTGGGGATGAATTGGCTGGATGACGTGGAGCTGGATATGACCGGCGACGCCCGGACGGTGGCTCAGAAGGCCAAGGAAGCGGCCGAGCGAGCGGGATGGGTCCTGCGGGTCCCCCAGCCGGAGCTGTCCGAGCATGCGGCGGGCAGCCCGCAGCCGCTGGAGAACGAGCCGCCTGCCGGACGCGACCTGCTGGCACGGGCGTGGACCTATCTCTCGGGTGACCCGGACGCCGACTTGGACGCGGGCCAATTGAGGCGGTTGGTGGAAGCGCTGGTGACCCAGCCAGCCGGCGGTCTCGAGCTGGCGGTGCAGTTGCTCACAACGGCCGACGACGAAGCGCTGGGAGTGATCTTCGCCGACGGCGGGCTGACGGCGAAGCTGGATGAGGCCATCCCGCGCGGTGCGGTGGCGCCGGGGCGGCCGTGGCTGGATCTGCAGCGGTTCTATAGGCGGCGGTTCGACGGCGGCCATGAGGCAGTGGCGGCGGGTACCGTGCAGCCGCTGGAGGTGTTCCCGGCCAGGGAATTCACCCCAGCGCTGATCGATCCGGACCTGGATGGAGTGCCGGCCGGAGCCGACCTGACGCCCGAGCAGGCGATGAAGGCGCTGTCCGGACGCACTGACGCGGAACTGGAGCAGAAGCTGGCGGCGCTGCCGCCGGTGCAGGTAGTGCGGGCGATCTGGTGGGCTGGGCGGGTCCGGGCAGCGGCCGGGTGGTCAGTCCAGGTGATTCGCTACCTGACCGGTGACCCGGCGGTCAACCTGAACCCGCGCCAGCAGATGGAGCTGCTGAAGGTGCTGGCGACGGGGATGGCCAGCTCGGATGAGCGGTGGCTGGCGCTGCAGCTGCTGTGGGCCGCCGACTACGAAGACCTAATATTCCTCGCCGACCCGCGCTGGGGCCTGCTGCGGATGCTGCAGGAGGGCATCCCGCCCGGCCACGAGCTGCGCCCGGGTCTGGAATCCTTCCTGAAGCTGCGGTTCAGCGGGCCACGGGAGCGGCTGGAGACGGACCCGATCGTGCGGCGCCGACGGCGCGCGGGGGTATTCCGCCCGGAGCTACTGGGCAGCTCCCTCGAGGGCATACGTCCAGACGACAAGCTGGACGGGAACGTGCTCGACCGCATCGAGCTGGCCATTGTCCTGCAGAGCAGGGGGGAGCTAGCCGGAAGGTTCATGCGGCTGCCGCCTGTGGAGCTGGCCCGCGCGATCCGGTGGCTGACGGGGGTCCGGGTCGCGCTGCACGCGCGGGGCACCCGTCGGCCGGAGGTGATGCCGAGGCTGGACACAATCCTGACCACGCTGTACGGGGCCGAAGCGGCAAGATTTCCCGGCCCTGACCGGCTGCGCCAGCTCACGATCCGCCCGCCGGCCGAGCAGGCAGAGGCGCTGCACCGCGTGCTCGACCCGGCCCCTAGCGGCGACAGCGGACAGGCTGAGGGGTTCATCAGCCGGCTCTCCGAACAGGGCAAGGACTTCCACGACCGGATGGTGGAGGCCTACTACGACACCATTGAGGAACAAACCCGGCGAGTTGTGGATGGCCACAGGGCCGAGGATCGGGTGCCGGGCAGCTTGTTCACGATGGAGCATATGGAGCTGATCGCGGACGCGGCCGAGGGGTGGATCAACAGGCGCTTCGGTCCTCTGAGCACGGCCCGGGCGCTCGCCCCCGCCCGGTCCGGCATCCGCGATCACTGGGAGTACGCCGATCATCAGATCAGCAAAATGAGCGCGGACCAGAAGCGTGCCTTTGCCAAGATGCGGCTGATCCTGTTCCTGACCGATAACACCAGCGTCGCTGAGGTGCTGCCGGAGCACCGCGCGGTCCCTCGTTTTGACCAGGGCGAGCCGCAGAACGCGGAGGCTCGGATCATCAACTCGGTGATCGAGAACCTGCTCAACCAGCGTAACCATGACCGCAATGAGTCCGTCATCAATCAGGTGCTGGACATCTACCGGGGCTGGCCCGGGCAAGCGTACATGGACGAGATGGCTATCGCTACGCAGAGGTGGCGCGCCACCTTTCCCTGGGAGAACCAGTGGGTCCTGTGGCTGAAAGCGCAGACCTCCATCCACGAGCGCCTGCACCTGCTGCAACATCCGCGGTACGGGGCATACTTCCAGTCGCTGGGACACGGCACCCACGCCTGGAACACGCTGTCGGAGGGCGTGGTCAGCCTGCTGACCGAGATTGTCTGGTCGGGTGTTCACCCCCGTGACCCGGCGGTGCGCCGTGTGATCGAGGGCGAGTACGCCCGCTATCCAGCGCTGCCGCGGGAGTACTTGCCGAGCATCGAGGTGAGCCGTTATGCGTCGATGACGGACGTGATGCGGCTGCTGCACCTGCTGGGTGGTGACGCGACCAAGCCGTACGGGGGTGATCTCAGAAATCTGGTCGGAGCCTTCTTCCTGGGCGAGGTGGAGTTGATCGGCGTGGCGATTATGGGCTCGCCCCAGGCGCCGTTGCCGGCGGGGAAGGTCGAGGCGCTGGTGCGCAACCTGAACCCCGTGCCTGCGGCCGAGCGGCGGCAGGTGCGGATCAGCGTGTTCACCGACGCGCCGCAGGAAACGATCGAGCAGGTACGGAGCCAACCCGGTGCCGAGGCTCTGACCATATATACCGCCGGGGACAGGTCCATCGACGCTTCGCCGAGCGAACCTGGCTTGGCGCCGCAGGCTGCGGTGGTGACGCGGTCGGGGTTCTATGTGCCGGGGGGTCCGGCTGTGGGTGATGCGCGGGTGGTGGATGGGGTGGCGGCGGAGTGGTTCCCGCCGGTGGCGGGGGCGGTGGTGTGGCATGTGCATGTGGATCCGGTGTCGGGCGGGGTGCTGGCGGGTGACCGGTCGCTGGCGCCGGAGGAGTTTTTTGATGAGGTGGTGTCGGGCCGGCTGGGTTCGGAGCGGTTGCTGGTGGTGGCGGGGTGCGGGGCGGCGGCGGGGCCGGGGGGCGGTGAGTCGGTGGCGGAGGTGCTGGCGCGGCGTAGTGGCCGGCCGGTGCTGGCGGCTGAGACTTATGCGTGGACGACGCCGGACGGGCAGCTGCTGGCGGCGGCGGAGGCGGCTGGCGTGGATGAGGAGGGCCGGCCGGTGCCGGGGGCGCTGGGTAACTGGGTGCTGGTGGCGCCGGGCGGGGAGCGGTCGGCGGGGCTGGGCGCTGATCTGCGGGATATCGTGCGCCGTGGTGTCGTGCCCGGGGATGTGCCGGACGGGACGCCGCTGCGGGCCGCCGAGGGCGAGGAGGGGCCGCGGCCGGACCGGCACGTGCAGTGGGCGGATCCGGGATCGATAGCGCTCGAGCATCAGCCGACGATCCCGGAGGTGCCCGAGCCCTCGGAGGCCGTCCGGCTGGCCGTCATTGAGCTGGTCGCCGAGATGCGCCGCCTGGCGGCGGTCGCGGCTCCCTTCCGGACAGCGCCGCTGGAGTACTTCGTGGCCGGGCTGACGCGGGACATCCGGAGGGTACTTACGGAGCCGGAGCAGGTAACGGCCGACATCCAGGCCGAAGTGCGGGCGCTGGACCGCATCCGCGACGTGACCGGGTCGGCGGACGCGGCCGCCGTCGAGCAGCGTCTTCTCGCGGGCTACGTGCAGCGTCTTCTCGCGGGCTATCAGCACGCCGCAGACGAGACCATGCTGCGGGAGGACCCGATCGGCGCGGCCAACCGCGAGATGGCCGCGGACGCGGCCTACGCGACGCACCTGGCCGAGCTGGCGCCCAAGATCCGCGAGGCCCGGACCCAGAACCCCGCTGACCAGCCAGCCGAGGGCATCGCGGCCCGGGTAAGAGAAGCACGCGCGCAGATAGAGGTGTACGAGTACTCAACCCTTGCGACGCGGTTTGCCGCAGCTGAGACTCCTGACGGGCCGGCTGCCAACGCGCAGGCCGCAGCAGAGATCGAGGCCCTCGTCGACGAGCACCTCGCTGCCCTGGCGCCGCAGATCCGGGACCTGGCCGCGGCCCAGCGGGCGGAACGGCACGCCGAGCTGCTCCATCTCGAGACGCGGCGGCTCGGCCAGGCCGCAGCAGAGCCGGAGTCCTCAACGGTCGGCCAGGGCGCCCCGACGCAGCGCCCCGCGCAGTGGAACCAGCCGCCCCCGGCACCCGGTATCCACGTGCCAGCTGGCGAGCCGGCGCCCGCCCCTCGTTCCGGCATCCATGCCAGCGGGCAGCAAAGCCGGGATCTAGCGGCACGGCGGCAGGAGCTCCGCTCAGTCACCGCCGCGCTGCGGGGGACTGGCGATGCGCTGCTGGCGGCTGGGCCGGATACCGCGGGCCTGGCCGAGCCCTGGGAAGCCCAGCGCGCGGCGCTCGATGACCTAGATCATCTCATCGAGCAGGCCGCCTCGGCAGAGGATCTGACCGCCGCGCAGGATACGCTCACTCTGCATTTCGCTGCCCTTGAGGTAATGCGCGGAGTCCGCGCGGGACAGGGGAGCCTGCCGTTTACCGGGCGCCCCGGCTGGCACGAGGACCTCGCCAGCCGACTGATGAGCCTGGCCCCGAGGCTGGGTGCCCTGCCTGGCAATCCGCGCAGGATGCGCGGTGTCCCGGGCCTCGTTCCGGCCTTCGCGGAGACGCGCGATGAACTCGACGCGGCAGCGAGGGGCATGCTGCACGCGTACGGCATGGCCGCCGCGCTGCAGGCCGCCGCCCGGCGCGACCCGGCCGGCCCGGAGCTGCCCGTTATATCGAGCGCGGACCCGCTGGAAGGCAGTGAGCATGCTCACGCCGGGGCGGTGGCGGCGCTGGCTGAGGCACGGGAAAGGCTTGAGGGCCTTCTCAGTCGCGTCGAGGCGACGGTCGATGCCCTGCCCCGTCATCCTGTCCATGAGCCAGGCCCGCTGCCGCCAGTCGGCTCCCCCGAGACGATGCTGCCAGAGAGCTCATCCCTGCTGGAGAAGTATGACCCGCCGTATCATCTGAACGACCCCAGCCCGGTCCTCGGCCTTGACACTGTCACCGACATCTCGCCGGCCGTCATTGCCGGAATACGGAGCCAGGCTCTGGCAGCGCTGCCCCCGGCTCTCCGGACTGAGGCAAGCCGGGCCGAGATCGAGCGCCATACCACCCCGGAGCAGCTGCTGCGCAACGCGCCCGAGCTGGTGAGCGTCGGGCACCTCATCACGATCGGCAAGCATGAGATCGTGGTGCGGGTGCGCCCGCTGGCGGGCAGGCAAATAACTGATGCCATCTCGGTACGCGGCAAGAGCACGGAAAACCGGCGTGAGCACAGAGCGCGAAATCGAAACCACGGGTACTTCGCCGACGTTAATGCGAACTTCGCCTATTCCGGCGACAAGGTGAAGGGTAAGCTGCCCCTGCAGCTGGCGGGAACCGAGGGCTACTTTGGCCTGCTCACGGTAGTGACAGGTGAGCATAGCCAGACCTGGTCGAACTCGGTAGCCGACATGCGCGAGAATACGATTAAGAACTCGTCGTATGTCAGTTACCTGTTCAGTTACCAGGCGCAGATAGAGGTAACCGCTGAGCCTGCCGATGGCGATGTGACTCGTTCGGAAATCGTATTTTCCGACGGGCTCCGCATCCTTTCCTCGCGCGAGACCCTGCCACCGGGCCGGGACGCTACGGGTGAGGGCAGGGACCAGGCGGCTGAGCAGGCTTCTCAGGCCGTGCATGCGACAGACGAGGTCAGGGCGGAGCTGAAGCGTGCCCCCGGAGCCGCTGACCAGGCCGCTGCGCCGCCGCCCCTCAAACGCCTGCCGGGTAACTCCGCGGTCGAGGCGCTCAGCCCCGCAGCCGAGATACGACGGCGCATCCTGGATTTCGTCGCCGACATCGCGCCGGCCGGCTCCCACGCCCGGCAGCGGCTGAACGCGAGCCTCACCATGCGGGCCCTGAAGGAGCAGGTACCGCTGGCCGCCGGAGCTGAGGGCAGCGAGGTTATCTTCGGTGACGCTGGGCGCGGGCCGGCGGTATCGGTCACCTGGTGGCTGGACCTGGTGCCGGTCAACGTCCCCGTCCTCGCCGACGACGCCACCTGGATGGACCTGGCCGACTCGGAGGTGAGAAGCAATGGCGTGGAAGAAGTCGTCGCCAGCGCGGCTGACATCCCGCCCGGGGTCATGCTCTTCGCGCCGCAGCTCAACCTCCTGAAGGCTGACTGGCTAACGCCTTTTGCCTATCTGTGGCCGACGCTGGACGCCGAGCAGAGCAGGTCCGGGCCCGGCATGTCGACGACCAGGCTGGTGGGCATCCGGTATACGGGAGAGCGCACGAGCGTGACCGAACTGAAGATCGCCGCGATCCGCCTGGCCCGTTCAGACCGGCCCCGCGTCGTGACGGACGGCGGTCCCGTCTCCGGGCCGGTACTCCTCCGGTCGCTGCGCAAGGACGTGAGCCAGTGGGCGACGCTGCCCCCGATGGGCGATGACCCTGGTGCCACCGGCAGGCCCGCACCGCAGGTCCGCGCGCCAGAGAACGTCGGCGCTCACATCGGCTCCCTGACCCGTGTCACGGAGCTGGACCTGGACGAGGCCGACGGTCTCTACGACGAGGCAGAGCGGATCCTGCTCCGCGACCATCCCGGGTACCTGCCCCCCGAAGACGGCGAGGTGCCGTGGCTGCCGCAGTCGGAGGTGGCCCGCAAGGTCGCTGCCGCTAACCAGCGCCAGCTGCGGACCGGGCTGTCAGGTGAGGGCATCCGCGGCAACATCCGCCAGGCGGCCACCACCGACGGTTACTCGATCGTGCTCGTCAAGGAGGCGGGCTACGGCCGGTCCGCCGAGTATGCAGTCGTCAGGGTCCGGGCCCGCTTCGGCCACTACGACGCGGCGGGAACGTGGGTAAAAGATCAGCCCGCCCGGACAGCCTGGCTTCCTGACAGCGAGCTCGACGCCAACACGACGGAGGCGCAGGACACGATTGCGACCCAGCTGCGGATCGCCGGGCTGTGGGCCGGCCTCCATACGGTCGTGGGCATCGGCCAGGCCACCAGCCAGTTCCACGGCGGGCTGCTCGACGGTGTCGAGATGCGGCCGATGTACCAGCAGCGGTTCGTCAAGACCACCGGGGCCGCGACCGGGTTCGCGACCTGGGGCATGCATGGCTTCTCCATCGACGACCTGACTGAGTTCGAGGGATCGGTCACCTTGTTCCTCACCGTGGAAACCGCGACCGGGCCCACGGGCCAGCTGGGGGCAGCGCTCGGCACGCCCGTGCCGCTGGCCGTGGATGTCGCCCGCCCCCAGTTGCGCCCGGTCCATGAGCGCTTCCCCGACCTCACCGGCTGGCGCCCCGTACCCGGGACTGACGTCAGCGTCGCGGTCACGGGGCTGGCCTCGTCGAGCGGCACTCTCCGTCACCGGCCGGCGCTGGCGGGGGCAGAGCAGTCGGGCCATCTCAGTATCGATATGGAGCCCGCTGGCAGGGCGTCCGCTGACGCTGTCGATTCATTCGCTCCGCCCAACTGGCAGCCGGGCGTCCGGCGGGCGAGTCCGGTCCATGCGAGCTACAAGCTTGTCGTCCCGACCGACCTGACCGCGAAGCAGATCACCGTCGGTGCGGGTGCGGACGAGCAGCAGATCTGGGTTCCCTTTGACCTCGACAAAAAAGATGAGGCTGGCAATCCCATCGGGCTTGGCCCGGATCGGCTTATCTTCACGGCTACACATCAGCATCCTTTCCCGTCGCACCATTTTGTGGAGACCAACGGCGACGGCATCACCACGGCCATCATGTCCGCATTCGACGATATGGGGCACCCCCGGGTCGGCCCGCAGGCGCGGCTGGAAATCGAGACGGCCGTGCAGACGGCGATCGCGTCCAGCCCGACGCTGCGTGCCGCCAGGGACTATATCCAGATCTGGCAGGGCGCGATCGGACACGCGAATATCGTTGACTCGACCATTACCGCGCACAAAATTATCGGATCTGTCGAGCTGCGCCAGGTGGTCGACCGGGTGGAGACGGTTGCAACCCCGCAGAGCTACGGCACGTACGAGGACATAGGCTCCGTGGCGGTTACCGGCACCATCAACGAGTTCACGGGCTCATTCCGGAATAAGGACGCGTCCTTCCTAGCCGGACTTCGGATGCGCTTCCCGCTGAAATTCGGAAGTCCGTATCCGGATCAGTCGCCGCCGAGTAATGACGACCCGTCTGCTAGTACTTTCCTGAACACCACGTTCCAGCCGCAGTATGTCTACCGGGTCGAGAATACGGCGGGGGGCTACGCGGAGGAGGCCGGCAGCGACAGCCTCTTCCGTCTCGACATCACCACCCTCGCGATCGGCATCGCGGATGTCCGCTACCTGCTGCGGGTGAAGTCCTGGCAGACCAGGCACGGCGTCAGGTACGGCGAGCGGGAGCGCCGCCCGGTCGTCCGTAACAGTGGCCACGCTGTTCTGTCCGCTAAGGATGCGACAGGCCTTAGCCTCATGCCCGAGTGGCTGGCCGTCCGGCCAGACATGAGCATCCCCTACCGGCTGCCGGCCGAGGCGGTCCCCACACTGCGTACCGAGAACATTGTCACCCCGCCGGATGTCAGCGCGTTTATCGACAAGCTGGTAGGCACGATAAGAACCCGTTTCGGCGACCATGCCGCGAGCTCGGCGGCGCAGGAAGTCGAGAAGATGCTCGGGCCGTACAATATCGCCGCCTTCATGCCGCAGATAGTTAACGGCGGCCTGCCTATTGACGTAGCCATAACGCAGGCCTACCGCCTGCCCGTTCCGGGTACGGCCCGCGGTGTTCCCGTGCTCCCGGCCACCGCCACGATCAGGATCAGGATCGTCGGCAGGCTCACTGATCCTGTCTATCAGGGAGTGATTCCGACCGCGCATTTCCTCGGTACCCGGTCGGGCGCGGAAGGGACACGCGAGCAGACCAGGAACCGCGCTGCGCGGCACGCCATCGACCCGGTCCGGTTCTGGCAGGTGTACAGCCTGCCACGCGGCACGGTCAACTCGGCCTGGCTCAACTTCAACTGGACGGCCTACCGGCAGATGCTGTCCAAGGCTGGCGTCGCCACCACGGAGGAAGACAGCAAGGGCAAGACCATTAACACCGGCCCGCGCGGTCCCGCGCAGTTCGCGCGCACCCTGCACTTGTCCGCTGCCATTACCGTCGACTCAGCGCCAAGCGTGATGCTGGACGCTGCCACCCTCGGGTACTTCCAGGGCAGCGAGAACGTCACGGTCCCCGAGCCACCCGAGACCGCGGTCACTTTCGTGACGGAGCACAGCACCTGGCTGCTGGACCAGCTATTCCAGCCCAGCCTGGCGGATCTTGGCCGCATCCCCCCGCTGCCTGCCGCGTCGGCGCCGGTCCCGCGCGCTAACCCGCTAGGCGTCCCGTCGTGGGACCCGAGCCTTCCCCGGATCCAGGTGACGCAACTGGCCCGGGAGAGTGATTTCGCTTCGCTGCGTGGCGGGCTGGATGTCGCCGCCGCGCTGGCACAGTCGCCCGACCTGCTGGATGACATTCAGGTTGCGTGGCCGGGCAGCCTAGCCGGGCTCCGCGCGAAGGTGACCCGGCTGCTGCTGCCCGCCGCCACGCCATCTTCAGCGGCCGGCCAGGGGCTGTTCGACAGTTACCTGCGCAGCCCGCTGAACAATTATCTGCTCAAGCCACCCGCCGGCTCAGGCTGGATGAACCCGCGCAGCCTGAGCTTCCGGCAGGCTGCGGTGACCACCAGCAACCCGTTCGTGAAGAGTCGGCTGCCCGCGATGATCACAGGTGCTGTCACTACGGAACTCAAACTGCCCGGACGCGCTCAATGGCCCCTCGCCGACCTGGAGATGATGGCCGATGTCCTGCAGGTGCACGAGGGCAGGACCATGCACGACGTCATGACCAGAGACTTCCAGGCCAACGCTGCTGCCGTGCAGGAGGGCACCGATGTCGTGAAGGGAACCTACTTCGGCAGCTGGGTCGAGCCCGCCCTGCAGCCTAAGGACCGCCCCTACGACTATAACAACGGCTTCGGGCCTCTTTTTGGCTATGACCACATCACGACGAATTCCAATTCCGCCCCGTCACGGCGCCGGTACGCCCAGGAAGTCGGGACGAAGAAGACGTGGGTCGGGTACACCCAGCTGTTCCTGGACGTGCGCTACCGCGCAGGCGTCAGGGCGCATGCATCTGGCCTGTGGGGACGATTCCCGCGCGAGTACTTCACGGACGACGAGGTGCTGCGGGCGGAAATCTGGGTGCCCACCCGTCATAAGGAGATCTGGCTCAACCTCGGGGACGTGCCCCCCGGGCCCAGGCACCCCGACAGCCCTGACGCGCCAGGTGATGGCGGGGAGCATCCCGCACCCGGGGACGACGGGCCGTCTGCCCGCCGCGACAGCGGCTCCGACGAGGCTGCCCCGCCCCCCGCCCCTACGCCGCCGCCGCACCAGCCCGTGCAGTGGCGGGAATCCCCGAGGCCGTCGGCGAGCGGCGGGTTACCCGTGGCGGGTGCTGCGTTGCCGGTTCCGGTGGTGACGCGGTCGGGGTTCTATGTGCCGGGGGGTCCTGCGGGGGGGTGATGCGCGGGTTGTGGATGAGGTGGCGGCGGAGTGGTTCCCGCCGGTGGCGGGGGCGGTGGTCTGGCATCTGCATGTGGATCCGGCGTCGGGCGAGGTGCTGGTGGGTGACGGGTCGCTGGCGCCGGAGGAGTTTTACGATCAGGTGGTGGCGGCTCGGCAGGGGCCGGAGCGGCTGCTGGTGCTGGTGGGCTGCGGGGCTGGGCCGACGGGGCCGGGGGCTGGGGAGTCGGTGGCGGAGGTGCTGGCGCGGCGTAGTGGCCGGCCGGTGCTGGCGGCTGACACTTATGCGTGGGCGACCCCGGACGGGCGGATCCTGGTCGATTCGGCGCCGGGGCGGGCGAGGTGACAGGCCGGGACGACGGCGGGTCATCGGGCGCGGGACCGCGCAAACGCAGGCCGCAGGCCCGCCGTCGGCGGGTGGCGCCGGTCACGCCGAGCAGGCGCTGGCCTATCTGTCGGGTGACCCGGATGCCCGCTTGGACGCGGGGCGGTTGCGGCAGCTGGTCGAGGCGCTGGTGACCGGGCCGGCGAGCCTGTTCGAGCGGGCACTGGCGCTGGTGCTGCTGCAGACCGCCACGGACGCCGAGGTGGGTCAGATGATCGTCGGCGGCGGGCTGGCGGGGGTGCTGGACGCGGCGTTCCCTGCTGGTGAGGGGCCTGCCGGGCGGCTGCGCGATGACCTGCAGCGGTTCTATGAGCAGCGGTTCGGCGTCGGCCAGCAGGAGGCGGTGGCGGCCGGTACCGCGCCGCCGCTGGAGGTTTACCCCGCGGGGGTGTTCAGCCCTGGGCAGGTCGAGGAGCGCCTGACCAGCCAGCTGCTCGCCGCCGGGCTCACCCCTGACCAGGCGCGTGCGGCGCTGTACAACCGCCGCGACGCTAGCCTGAAGCAGCTGCCCGCGGATCCGCGTCAGATTCCCGCCCCGCCAGCGTCATACGATGCCCGGCAGGCGCCGACTGGCCCCGTCCTGACCGGGAACTCGGCGGACCTGATGTCCGGGCTGGACCAGGTGCCGTCAGCCGGCGCGGAGATCGTGGGCCTGCTGTAACCGGATCGGGCCCAGGATCGGGTGGTGGCGGCGCGGGGCCTGCAGGTGATCCCGGTCAGCCCCGGCGAGGACAGCCTGATGAGCGCCCTGATCGTGTCGGCGCCGGAGGCGTTCGGGTGAGTTCCGGCCGTGGTGGAACGGCCACCCGCTCGACCGGACCCGCACCAGCCACCTCGCCCGCCTCGAACTCGCGCTGGCATCATGACCAATTAACCACCGGGGTCTACCAGGCGGACCTGAGGGGTAGCGAGCAGCTAAGCCAGCGCAGTGTCTACGTCACCTTGATCCCGGAGCTCATGCAGGCAGAAGCAGCCGATGGGCCGCGCGTGCTGCTGGAGGCGCAGAACTGGATCCGCGGCCAGGGTAGCTGGGCTGGGTTCAGCCAGTTCGTTCCGGACGAGGCCGCCCTGGACGGGCGCGGGAACGCGGGCGTCGAGGTCCTCGCCATGGACACCGTGCCGCCGCCATATCAGGCCGCGGACCTCGAAGGCTCGGCGCTGCTGTGGGTGCCCACGGACGAGGGGCCGCCGTTCCGGATCGCCAGAGTCTTCGACTTCGCCCGGCCGGACACCGGGCCGGGCTTCGAGCCTGAGCACCGGGTGGTCACGGACTCCGCCGAGCTGGACCGCATGCTGGCCTACCTGACCTCCGGCACACTGGTCCTGCACACCACGGCGCGCACGCAGGATGTGCTCGACCCCGAGGCCGGCCAGGTGGTGCCGGGCAGCTTCCGCACCGATGGCGAGTGGATCTGGACCGACACCGTGGCGTACTACCTGGAAGAGCACGGCCTGGCGCCCGACGAGGAACTGGCCGCACATCGATGCCCGCTGGGATGCAGCGCGCAGAAAGTCCATCAATGGGCATCGCGTGCCATGATGGCTGGCATGGCGAAGGCAGAGGATCCCAGGCCGGATCGCCTTGCCGACAGCCCGCAGGTCGTGGGAGTGGCTGGCGCCCTTCCGATGCCCTTGACCACCTTCGTCGGCCGGGAACGAGAGCTGAACGAGCTCCGGGCGCTGTTCCAGGGGGGAAAGCGACTTATCACCCTGGTCGGCATCGGCGGTATCGGCAAGACCCGGCTGGCCCTGGAGCTGGGTTTCAGCGCCGGTGACCTGGGCTGGGCGAACGTCTACCTGGTTGAGCTTGCTTCGCTGACCAGCCCCGGCCTGGTCGACGACGCTGTGCTGGAGTCGGTGGGCGGCGGAACGAGCCGCTTTCCGCTGCAAGCGGCAGTGGAGTACCTGCGCGAGGCAGGGGCCCTGCTGGTGCTGGACTGCTGTGAGCATGTCCTCGATGCTGCTCGGCAGGTGGCCGAGGTGCTATTGCGCCGGTGTCCGTCCGTGGCGATCCTGGCCACCAGCCGTTCTCCGCTTGACATCGCGGGGGAGGTGATATGGCCAGTGCCCCCGCTGTCCATGCAGAAGCGCAGCGACGCCGGTGAGACAGAGGCGTCTGATGCCGCCCGGCTTTTCGCTGATCGAGCCAGCAACGTGCAATCACGGTTCGAGCTGAGCGAGGATGCCGCTGAAGCGGCTGAGAAGATCGTCCGCCGAGTGGACGGCATCCCGCTGGCCATCGAACTGGCCGCGGCCCGGATTCGTGTCATGTCCGCCGAGGAAATTGCCGGCGGGCTCGATGATCACCTGCGACTGCTGCGTGGCGGTCACCGGTCAGATCCTCGCCACCGGACCATCCGGGCGTCGCTGGACTGGAGCCATGAGCTCCTCACCGGCCGGGAGCGTCAGCTGTTTGCCCGGTTGTCCATCTTCTCGGGGAGCTTCGACCTGGAGGCGGCCGCGGCGGTGTGTGCCGAAGGGGCCATCGTTCCCGGCCAGATGCTCGACGACATCGAAGGCCTGGTGGACAAGTCGCTGCTGGCGGTGGAGCGCAGTGCCGGGGCAACGCGCTTTCGGATGCTGGACTTCGTTCGCCAGTACGCCTCCGAGCGGTTGGTCACGGCGGGCGAGGACAACCTGCTGGCGGACCGGCACCGGGCCTATTTCCGGGGACTGGCCGAGCGGGCTGACCGGGAGATATGGGCACTCGGCCCGGCCGGCCGGGCCCGTCTCGACGACGAGTCTCCCAACCTCCGGGCGGCCATCGATGACGGCTGCGCCCGGGCGCCAGACGATGCCCTGGCCATAGCAGGAGCATTAGGCCTCTACTGGCGGGTGCGAGGGCGGCTGGCCGAGGGAGTGGCAGCGGCCGAGCAGAGCCTGAGGGCCGCCCCGCCAGACCCTTCTCCTGGCCAGGCTCTCGCCCTGACCAATCTGTCGATTCTGTCGTTCTGGCTGGGCGACTTCGCGCGCACGCAGTCCGCCGCTACCTCGGCGCTGGAAATGGGCGCGGCGATTGGCGATACCCGCTCGCAGGCACTCGCGCTCAGCCGGCTCGGGGCGCTGGTCATACTGAGTGATCCCGGCACCGGTGATCCGATGCTCCTGCGGGCGGCTGAGCTGGCGCGGACCGCAGGAGACGACGTCGCGCTCTGTGACGCGCTGGGCTCGCTGGCGATCAGCTATTTCTGCCAGGACGACCCCGGCGCGATGCGAAGCCCGATCGAGGAAACACTCAGGGTCGCGGGCGCGATCGGCTTTGAGGACGACATCCGCTGGTGCTTGTGGTCCCTGGCCCACACCGCTCTTGCGGCTGGGGATCTGCCCAGCGTCCGCGGGCACGGTGAGCGGGCGCTAGCCATGATGCCCGGGCAGGACCCGCTGTGCCGGTACTGCGCAGTCGAGGTCCTGTCCCTTCTCGATGCCAGCATGGGCGCCGCTGACGCCGCTCGCGAGCGAGCGGAGGCGGAGCTCGAGCAGTCCAGGCAGGAAAAACTGCGCCTCGGGACCGGGGTACTCATGCACGCCCTCGGCGTCGCCGCCCTGGCGGCCGGCGATCTCGATCGAGCGGCACAGTGGGCCCGGAGCCTGTACGAGCATGAATCCGAGGTCTGCTATCTCGCCTGGCATGCCCAGGAGATCCTGGTGGCTGTGGCGCTCGCCAGAGATGACAGCGCTCAGGCCAAGGTCCACGTGAGTACGCTCATCGCCATCGCTGACCGCCTCAGGAACCGGCGTGCCCGGGCCGTGGGCCACCTCGGGCTGGCCCGCGCCTTACTGCTTGAGGGTGACGACGAACGAGCTGAGTCGGTCACGCACGACGCACTCAAGGTGCTCATGGACAACGGGTGGCGTCCCGGGGTTGCCGATGCTCTCGACGTGGTCGCTGAGGTCGCCTTGTTCACGGGACAGCATGAGCGCGCCGCCCGGCTCATTGCTGCCGCTCGGAAGGAGCGGGCCACGCTCGGCCTGGTGGCCTTCCCGTTACTGACGGACCGGACCGAGCGGAACCTGGCCTTGGCCGGTGCTGCCCTGGGGGACAAGGGCCTTGACCTGGCGCGGCAGGCCGGCACCCGGCTGTCTCTCCAGGAGGCCGTCGCCTACGCCCAGCGCGGCCGTGGGGAGCACGCGGACGCCACGCACGGCTGGGCCAGCCTCAGCCCCGTCGAGCGGCAAGTGGTCGAGCTGGCCAGCCAAGGTCTGAGCAATCCCGACATCGCCCTGGGACTGTTTATCTCTCGCAATACGGTGAAGGTGTACCTTTCGCACTCTTACGCGAAACTCGGCGTGGCCAACCGGACCGAACTGGCCCGGCTCGTAGCCCGCCACTCGCAGGGCAGCCAGCAACGCTGAAGTCATACCCACCTGGGTGATGTTCCGCGAGCGAGTCATCTCTACGGTCTAGATACCGACACTACCGGAGGTGAAGCATGCTGCGGGATTATATGGTGCCGCTGTCCCTGCGCCGGATAGCGAACCTGGCGACAAAGGCGCCCCGGCGCGGTCCCTGGGTCATCGAGCCTTATCGGGCCAGCCCAGTAAGCCGGGCTTACGGGCCGGCACCCGTCAGCAGGCGATAAGCGATCCATCAGCCCGCGCATGCCGCTGAAAGAATGGTGAACCTAGGCCCGCCGCACGGCGTAGGAAGAGTCGAGCAGGCCCGCTCGAGATGTTGCCCCACCGCCCGGGCAGGGTCTGACACGATACAGTCCCCGGTCAGCTTCCCCCCGCTGGCCGGGGACTGTCCCATGTGGCGGACGGCTAGGACTTGATGCTCACGGTGAACTCACCAGGTGCGGTCGGCGTAGCCCAACCCGAGGGCCGCGCTGCGCGGGCAGCTTTCCTGGAAGGTAGATACGTCGATGAGCAGACGGCGACACGAGCCATCTGATGTGGCCGTGCATGAGTTTGTGCAGCTCCTCGCCGGACGGGTGCCGGATGAGAAGCTAGCCACCGTGCGGCGGCTGCTGGCCGACGGCCAGGTGGCGCCCGCCGCGGTCGCCGCGGTGGCGATGGTGGCCGAGCACGACGTCCCGCTGCTAGCCGGGGATATCGAGACGGCCAGGTCGCTGGCGGGGGAGCCGGGCGCGCTTGGTGGTGTTCAGCCGGCGGCGCAGTACCCGCGGCTTCCGTTCCAGTTCAGCGTGCTCGGCCCGGATGAGGTCCTGGAGGCGGACGACCTGGACCGGGTCATGGCCGAGGCCGCGCAGGCTCGCCGCGCACAGATCGCCGGTGTGTGGCGGACCTGGCGTTTCCCCCTGGATGGCCTCGGCGAACCGGATGCCGGGAACGAGGATGCGGACCAGGCGCACCGTGTCTACCTCGTCCAGGTCCCAGACGGTGCCGCCGCACCCGCCCTCGCGGGGGAGCTGCAGGCCGCCCTGGACGGGCACGGGGACGCGGGCGTGGAGGTCATCGCACTGGACGCCACGCCGCCCCCGTACCAGGCTGCGGCCCTGGAAGACTCGGCGCTGGTGTGGTCGGCCCAGGACGAAGGACCAGCGTCCGAGGAAGGACCACCGTTCAAGATAGCCAGGGTCTTCGACTTCGCGAAGCCGGACACCGGGCCGGGCTTCTACCCCCGGCACCGGGTGGTCACGGACTTCGCCGAGCGCGACCGCGTGCTCCAGTACCTGACCTCCGGCACTCCGGTCCTGCACACCACGGCGCGCACGCGGGATGTGCTCGACCCCGCGGCCGGCCAGGTCGTGCCCGCCAGCTTCCGCACCGACGGCGAGTGGATCTGGACCGACACCGTGGCGTACTACCTCGAGCAGCACAGCCTGGCACCCGATGAGGAGCTGGCCGCGCACATCTCTGCCCGCTGGCGGGCGGGCGAGTTCGATGCGCAGACCGACGAGGAGACCGCGGTCGTGGCCGCGGACTTCCTGCTCTATCCGCCTGCGGAGTACGCCCGCGAGGCCGCCTGGACCCCCGGAGCCGACGACTGACCGGTCAGCCCGGGGCGGCTTCCTTCACCCCAGGCACACCGGCAGCCTGGTGAGCTTGCGCATGATCCCGGCGTCCAGCCACGGCAGGTCGCTGGCCGGACAGGCCAGGTCGGCCCGCCCGAAGCGGCGGGAAAACGCTCCGATTGCCACCTCCGCCTCCAGCCTGGCCAGGTTGGCGCCCAGGCAGTGGTGGATCCCGTATCCGAAGGAGAGGTGACCGTTGTCCCGGCGGCCGACGTCGAGGGTGTCGGCGTCGCGGAAGCGGTCCTCGTCGTGGTTGGCCGCCAGCAGCGAGCAGAGCACGATCTGGCCGGGGGGAATGGTGGTGCCGCCGATTTCAGTCGGGACCGTGGTCATCCGGAACGCCGACACCCGCAGCGGCGGGTCGTACCGGAGGAACTCATCGACTGCCGCCGGCAGCAGCCCCGGGTCGAGGCGTATCCGGGCCAGCTGGCCCGGGTGGGTGAGCAGGAGGTACAGGCCCTTCGTGATGAGCTGGGCGGTGGCGGTCTGGCCCGCGATCAGGAGGACGAACACCATCGAGCTGAGCTCGTGGTCGTCCAACCGCTCGCCCTGGTCGCGCAGCGCGATCAGCCGCGAGACCAGATCGTCAGCCGGCTCGGCCCGCTTGCGGGCAACCAGCGCGTCGACATAGCCGGACAGCGAGGTCGTCGCCGCCAGGAGCTGCTCGCTGACCAGGAGCAGCTCCGAGATGAACGTGTCGGACCACGAGCTGACGCCGGCGGGTGTGCTGGGGGGGATCACAGTTGAGCATGTCGCCGGCCACTATCCTGGCGACCTCGGCCGGCAGTGTGGCGAGCGGAGCGCTGGCACTCCAGTCTGGTAGTCACGCCGTCAGGCACAGCTGGGCTGCGTCAGTCAGCTTGCCGGTCAGCGCGCCGGAGCGGATGAGGCCGATGACGGCCTGGATGTCCGCGTCCATCGGGCGGTCGTCGCGCACCGGCGGGACGTGCTCGCGGATGAAGGCGTGCATGGCCCGGACGGGACCCGAGGACCGCCCGGCGCCGCGAAGGTCCAGCGCCTGGCACAGGGCCAGCAGGTGGATCGCGGCTACCTCCTCGGTGAGCGCCACGATGGTGCGCGCGTCCCTGGCCGCGATTGCGCACATGCTGACCTTGTCCTGGTTGTGCGCCTCGGTCGAGCGGGAGAACACGCTGGCCGGCGCGCTGGTCTTCAGCGCCTCGGCGGTAATGGCCGAGCACGCGATCTGCATTCCCTTGAACCCGTGGTGCAGCCCGGCGCGCCACTCGCCGGCGTCGAACCACGGCACCAGGTTGGGCGTCAGCCCGTTGCTGAACTTCTCATCCACGATGTGTTCCAGCTGCCGGTCCAGCAGGTCCGCGATGCTCGCCACGGCGATCTTCAGCGAGTCCATCGCCTGGGCGACGTGCCCGCCGTAAAAATTCCCGCCGCTGTGCACCGTCCCGGTCGCCGCGTCGAACAGCGGGTTGTCGTTGGAGGAGTTGATTTCCACCTCGACCCAGTCCCGCACCCAGCTCACCGTGTCCCTCAGGACCCCGATGACGTGCGGCGCGCACCTGATCGAGTACCGGTCCTGGATCGACCGCGGCAGCTCCGCATAGCCCCTGCCGCCGAGCCCCCCGGAGAGCTCGACGACCTGGCTGTGGTCCAGGGCCAGCTGCGAATCCGACAGCAGGCCGGCAACGGCCCGGGCGGACGCGATCTGGCCCGGGTGCGGCTTGCTCCCGTGGATGAACTCGCCGAAATGGCCCCGGTTGCCCAGCACGGCCTCGGACGTCATGGCGGTGCACAGCTCGGCAACCCGGATAAGGCGGCTGGCCGCAACGGTGGCCAGCCCGGCGAACGCCGAGGAGAACGAGGTGCCGTTGATCAGCGCCAGGCCCTCCTTCGACTCCAGCGCCAGCGGCTCGAGGCCGAGCAGGTCCAGCACCTCGCGTGCCGGCACGGTCCGGCCGCCATGACTGACCTGTCCCTCGCCCAGCAGGGCCGAGGCGATGTAGCACAGCGGCACGAGGTCGCCGCTGGCGCCCACCGAGCCCCGCTCGGGGACGACCGGGAGGATGTCGCTGTCCAGGTACGCAAGCAGCCGGGAGACAACCTGGTGCCGGATCGCCGAGTTGCCCCTGGCCAGGCAGTTGGCGCGGATGAGCAGCGTCGCGCGTACCACCTCGGGCGCGGCCGGGCCGCCGGTGCCGTTGACGTGATACCGGATCAGGTTCCGCTGCAGTTCCGCCGACTTAGCCGGCTCGACCTGGCGGATGACGCTGTCCCCGAATCCGGTGGTGACGCCGTAGATCGCCTGACCGCTGCGGACCAGATCGTCCTTGAGCCGGCACGTCCTCGCCATGCTGACGGCGGCCTCGTCGCTCAGGCGCACCGACCCCGGCTCCCGGCGTGCAACCCCGGGCCACTTGCTCCAGGGTCAGCTGGCGGCCGTTGAGGACCACGTCCTCAGCGCCCCTCCCGGCACCCGCCATGCGTCGTCAGCGGGTGGCCAGGGATGGTGACCGGCTCGGCGACACCGACGACCAGCTTCCCGACCGTGTCGCCGGCGAGCAGCCTCGTGAGCGCGGCGGGGGCCTGGTCGAGCCCGGAGACGACGCTCTCCTCGTACTTCAGCTGGCCGGAGGCCCACAGCCCGCCGAGCGCGTCGAGCGCCGCGGGCCAGCGGGCGAGATGATCGGTGACGATGAAGCCCTGCATCGTCGCGCGCTGCATGTGGACCTGGTCCACGTTGACCAGCCCGCGCCACGCGCTCCGCTCGCCGGAGTCGTCGTAGGAGGACACCTCGCCGCACAGGAGGATCTTGGCGTGCAGGTTCAGCCGCATGAGGAGGTGATCCAGGATCGGGCCGCCGACGTTCTCGAAATCAAGATCGACGCCGTCGGGGGTAGCCTCGTCCAGCCGGGCCGGCCAGGCCGGGTCCTTGCGGTCGACGCACGCGTCGAAGCCAAGATCGTCGATCACATGCTGGCACTTGGCGGCACCGCCGGCGATGCCGACGACCCGCGCGCCGCGCAGCCTGGCCAGCTGGCCGGCGATGGACCCGACTCCGCCAGCGGCGGCCGAGACCACGACGGTCTGTCCGGGCCTCGGCTGCAGATACTCGATGCCCAGGTAGGCGGTGATGGCGGTGTGGCCAAGGACGCCGGTGAACGCCGACACCGGAGCGGGCAGCGGTGACGGCAGCACGGTCAGCGGAGCGTCGAGTCGCTGGTCGTCCGCGCAGCAGTACTCCTGCCAGCCGAGGAATCCGGCCACGATGTCACCGATCTTCATGTCATCGCGGCGGGACTCCACCACCTCTCCCACCCCGATGCCGCGCATCACCTCGCCCAGACCGACCGGCGGCATGAACGCGCGCTGATGCCCCATCCAGATCCGGCTGGCCGCTTCCACGGACAGCACCAGCGTGCGGACTAGTGCCTGGCCCTCCTCCAGCGGCGCGATGGGCTCGGAGACCAGCTCCAGGTCGTCAGCGGCCACGCCGCTGACGGGGCGTCGGCGAAGACGCCAGGCCTGGTTGTTACTCACATCGGTCATGGAGGGCTCCTTTTCAGCTATCGGCCGGCCGGGCGTAGTCAGGGGGCGGCGGCGGGCGCCAGCCGCGGCGGCGCCCGCTGCGGACAATGCGCGCGCTGAGCACGGCGATGATCATCGCCAGGACGACGGCGGCACAGATGATGCCCGCGGCGGTGAGCGGCCAGGTATCGAGGCGCTGCACGGCGGGCAACCGGAGGGCCGGCAACGGCGGCACCGCGGGCGCGCGCCCGCCGGTTTCCTGGGGCAGCACGGTCGTCACGGCGTTATAGGGAGAAACGGTGCCGTACCCGACCTGTGGGCTGGGGACGCTCGTCCCCGGCGGGCTGGCGGTGAGCTCCAGGCGCTGGGCGACCTGCGCCGCGGACAGCTGCGGGTAGTAGCTGCGCACCAGCGCCGCGGTGCCGGCCACGTAACCCGTGGCCAGCGCCGCGCCGCCAGCCGTGACCTGACCGGGGCCGACCGGGCCGATGCTGGTGATCGCGGAGCCGGGAGCGGCCAGGTCGACACGAACCCCCGGCGTGACGGCGGTCTGCGCGGTTCCGGAGGCGTCGACGGCGGCGACCGCGAGCACGCCCGGGTAGGCCGCCGGGTAGCTGACCTCGTTCGCCTGGTTGAGCTCAGAGGATGCGACCGCGGCGATGACGACCACATTGCGGGCCAGCGCGTTGGCGACCGCGGCCTGCAGCGCCGGGGACGGCTTCGGATTCACCGAGGGGGAGACATCGATAACGGTGGCTCCGTGGCTGACGGCGTAGTCGATGCCCGCCGCCACGTCGGCTGAGGGCACCAGGTTCCCCGAGTCGAGCTGGTTCGGGTTGAGCACGTTCACCGGCAGGATCCGCGCCTGCGGCGCGATCCCGGCGAAGCCGGAGCCCGGCTGCGAGCGCGCCGCGATGGTCCCGGCGACGAACGTGCCGTGGCCGCCGCAGTCGGTGTCGGCCGGCTGGCTGGTGCCAACGTTCAGGCCGGGCAGCACCGCCCCGGCCAGCGCGGGCGCCTTCGCGCTGACGCCCGAGTCGAGCACCGCGACGGTCTGGCCGGCACCTTGCGTCAGGCGCCACACCGAGGACGGCTCGAGCTCTTGCTGCGCCCAGGGCGCGGCCGGGCTCACCGCGCGGGAGAAGCCGACGCACTGGCTGTGGACCGCCGGGGGCTTGGGACCGCCCTTGGCGGTCGCCTTGGGCTTGGTGCCGCCCTTCCTGGGCGCCTTGGGCTTGGTGCCGCCCTTCCTGGGCGCCTTGGGCTTGACTCCGCCCGCTCTGGTCACCGTGGCCCGGGCGGTCACCGTGGCCCGGGCGGTCGCCGCGGTCAGGGTGACGTCCGCCACCGCGCTGCCCAGGATCGCGCCGGCGGTCAGCACGGCGGCCACGCTGGCCCGCAAGCTCACGGTCATCTCGCGCCCGCTCACCGCGAGCCGTCCGCCGCACCGGCCAGCAGCCCGCTGGCGTCCTCCGGGGTCAGCGTGCGCAGGTCGGCCTCGGCCGGACTGGCCATGCCGCGCAGTCGTCCCGCCTGCCGGGTGACGACCTCCTCGAGTACCTTGCGCGCGTACCGGCCGTTTCCGAACGACCTTCCCCGCGGCACCTGGTCGAAGTGCGCCCGGAGCAGGTCCAGCGTGTCAGCCGGGCACTCGTACCCGGCGGTGCTGGCGTGCTGGCAGAAGATGGTCATCAGCTGGTCGGAGGTGTAGTCCTCGAACATGACCTGCCGGGAGAACCGCGACGACAGGCCGGGGTTGGTGGCCAGGAAGTTGGCCATCTCCTCGGTATAGCCCGCCGCGATGACCACTACCTCGTCGCGGTGATCCTCCATGAGCTTGACCAGGGTGTCGATGGCCTCCCGGCCGAAGTCGCCGCCGCTGGCCCTGACCGGCGCCAGGGTGTATGCCTCGTCGATGAACAGCACGCCGCCCCTGGCCCGGTCGAACGCCTCGCGGGTGCGGTGCGCGGTCTGGCCGATGTACTCCCCGACCAGGTCAGCCCTGGCCACCTCGACCAGCGGGCCGCCGTCGAGGACGCCGAGCGCGGTGAGGATCTCCTTGTACAGCCGGGCCACCGTGGTCTTGCCGGTGCCCGGTGCCCCGGCGAAGATCAGGTGCCTGCTCACCTGCGGGACGGGCAGCCCGGCCTGCTGGCGCTGCGTGGCCGAGGCGATCAGGTCGATGACCTTGGCCACTTCCTGCTTGGCCTGGGTCAGGCCGACCATGTCGTAGAGCTGTCCCAGCAGCGAGTCGATGACCTGCTGGTCGGCGGCTCGCTGCTGGCTGCCTGTGGCTACGGAGACGCCGAGATCCTCGGGCACGAAGGTGGTCAGGTCGGCCACCGTGGCGTCCGGCATCATCGCAAGCCGGCCGGCCTGCCGGCCGACCATCTCCTCGAACAGCTTGCGCACCGCCCGGCCGTTGCCGAACGATGCGTCCCTGGTGATCTGGGCGAAGTACCCGGCGAGCGCGGCCCGGGTCTCGTGCTCAAGGGCGTAGCTGTGGCCGCCGCAGATCAGCTCCATGATCTGCACCAGCTCGGCGGGCTCGTAGTTCTCGAACTCGATGGTGCGGGAGAACCGCGACGACAGGCCGGGGTTGGACGACAGGAAGGTGCGCATCTCGTGCGAGTAGCCCGCCACGATGACCACCACGTCGTCGCGCCGGTCCTCCATGAGCTTGACCAGGGTGTCGATGGCCTCCCGGCCGAAGTCGGGGCCGGTGCCCGAGCTGCCCGCCGACAGGGTGTAGGCCTCGTCGATGAACAGCACGCCGCCGCAGGCCTCCTCGAACTTCTCGGTGGTCTTGAGCGCGGTCGCGCCCACGTACTGCGCGACCAGGTCGGCCCGGGCCACCTCGACCATCTGCCCGCTGCGCAGCACGCCCAGCGCGGCCAGGATCTTCCCGTACAGCCGGGCGACGGTGGTCTTGCCGGTGCCCGGCGGCCCGGCGAAGACCAGGTGGCGGGCCATCGGCGGCGCGGTGAGACCAGCTTGCTCGCGGCGCTTGGACATCGCGTGCAGCTGCACCAGGCGGGACACTTCCTGCTTTACCCCGGCCAGCCCGACGAGCGAGTTCAGCTCGCGCAGCAGCGGTGCCACGGCCGCGTTGCCCTCCTCGGCCGGCACCTCCGGCATCGTCGGCCGGGCCTGGGCGGCCGCGGGTGCCTGGGCCATCGCCACGGCCTGCTCGAACGCGTCCGGCTCCGCGTTACCCTGGGTCTTCAGGTTCTCGACCGTGAGCTGCTCGCTCGGCACGACCCGGCGCAGCCCGGCGCCGTGGTTGTCACGTACTGTGCAGTCGCGCAGGGTTACCGACTGGCTGGTGGCCACCATGATCCCGTCGCCCCCGCTGGCAGCGATCTCGCAGGCAGTGAAGCGGCCCTGGGCTCCGTCGGCGAGCACTACGCCGGTGCCGTTGCTCTCCTGCACCAGGGTCCGGCTGACCGAGATGTCGCCGCCGTCCTCGACCACGACGCCGTCGGTTCCCGCGCCGACGACCTCGCACTCGCGGAGCACGCCGCGGCCCCTGGCGCCGATCAGCACGCCGACCTCGGCCGCGCTGACGAACCGCGTCCCGCGCACGTCCGGGTAGCCGCCGCTGGCGGTGCGCATCCCCGCGGCCTGGGTCCCCTGGATCACCGAGTCCTCGATCCGGCCGCGCCCCTCGTCCAGCACGGTCAGGCCGTGCCCCTGACAGTCGGCCACGGAGGCCTGCCGCAGGAGCGGGTTGGCCGAGGACCGGATCTCGATGCCGTGCTGCCCGGTCCCGCGCACGTCGATGCGTTCGAAGGTGCCCGCCGCGGCGTCGGTCACGATCAGCGCGGCCGTCGCCGTGCCGCGGACCCGGCACTTGGAGAACATCGGATCGCTGGCCTCGCCGACGACCACGCCAGCCGCGCCGGTATCGGCCACCATGCAGTCACTGAACGAGCCGCGGGACCGGCCGGCCAGCGAGATCCCCTCGCCGCCGGTCCGGGTGACGGAGCACCGGCGGACGACCGGGTCGGCCTCCCCGGTCAGCACCATGCCGTGCGACCCAGTGTCGCGGATCTCGCAGTCCTCGAGCACCGGCCGCGCCTCCGACTCCATGAGCACGCCCACGTCGCGGATCTCGTGGATCCGCGCGGAGGTCAGCCGGGTCGAGCTGCGCTCGCGGAACGCCACCGCGGTGCCCGCGATCCGGGTGATCTCGCAGCCCTGCAGGACGCCGCGCGCGCCCGCGGCCGTCGCCAGCCCGATGCCCTCGACGTCGCTGATCCGGCAGTCGCGGAACGCCGGGTCGGCACCGGACGAGATGGTGACCCCGTCCTCGCTGACGTGCTCGATCACGGTCCGCTCGAACGTCCCGCTGGCGCCGTCGGCGATGACGACGCCGAGCCCGGCGGAGTTCCGCACCCGGCCGTCGTGCATCAGCACGGCCGCGCCGGCCCCGCGGACCTCGATGGCCGCCCTGGCCGAGGCGATGACCTCGCATTCCTCCAGGGTCAGCGAGCCGCCGGTCACGTCGGTGACCGCCGCCGCGCGGTCCTGGCCGGACAGGCTGATCCGGCACAGCGTCGCCGACCCGCTGGTCAGCGTCACCGCCGCGCCCGTCGGCGGCGCCACGATCACGCTGCCGGGTGCCTGGGCCGCCGCGATGGTGACCGGCCGGGTCACCGTCAGGCTCTCGGCGTAGTGGCCGGGCTCGACGCTGATGATGGCCCCGGCCGGGGCTGCAATCAGGGCCGCCCCGATCGACCGGTATCCATCCTGGCCGTCGAGAGACACCGTCATCGTTGCTGGCTCGGCGGCAATGCCGCCTCTGACTCGCTCCACCGGTACCCACCTGGGAGTCATAGGACGCCGTCGGCCGGCGTACCTGCTCTGTCAATACGGTCACCCGGGCCGGGGACCTTCACCCCGGCACGGTCTGAATGCCTGGCCAAGGCCGGACGGGCAACGCCGATCCGGGCCAGCTTGTGCCACCGCAGGCGGACGCCGGTCAGCGCCGTCGCCAGCGAGTGGATCATCACCAGGTACATGAGCTGCCGGTAGAACACCAGCTGGACCGGCAGGGTCCACAGATCACGCAGCCGCTCCCGGTCGACCGCGAAGGCCGGCACCGTCAGCACCGCCTGCATGCCCAGGAAGGCGGCCCAGATCGTGACCGCGTGCCAGGGCGAGATCCACACGTCCAGCAGGACGTAAAGATCGGCCGCGGGCGAGACCAGGGGAAGCACGCAGCCCATCGCGAACAGGTATGGCAGGCCGATCCAGGACAGCGTCCGCTTGCCGCGGGGCGCCACCACGGTGCTCCGGTACTTCCACAGCACCTGGAGCATGCCGTACGCCCACCGGTGCCGCTGGCTCCACAGCTGCCTGACCGTGGCCGGGGCCTCGGTCCAGGCCCTGGCCCTGGGTGCGTACCTGACCCGCCACCCGGCCAGGCCGATGGCGACGGTGAGGTCGGTGTCCTCGGCCAGCGTGTTGACGGACACGCCGCCCGCCTCGGCCAGCGCGGACCGGCGGAACGCGCCGACTGCTCCCGGCACGGTCACCATGCAGTCCAGCACGTCGTACATGCGCCGGTCCAGGCTGGTGGCCAGCACGTACTCGCAGTGCTGGATCAGGCCGAGCAGCCCGCGGCGGTTGGCCACCTTGACGTTCCCGGCCACCGCGCCGACCCACGGGTCGCGCAGCGGCGCGACCAGCATCGGGATCGTCTCCGGCTCGAAAACCGTGTCGCCGTCGGCGAAGACCAGAACGTCGTGCCGCGCGCGGGCGGCGCCGGTGTTCAGCGCCGCGGCCTTGCCCGCGTTGGGCTGGGTGATCACCGTCACCGGCAGGCCCAGCCCGGCGGCCAGCTCGGCGGTGCCGTCGGTCGAGCCGTCATCGACCACGATGATCTCAAGCTCGGCGTGGGCGGAATCGGCCATGGAGCGCAGGCACCGCTCGATCCCGGCCCGCTCGTTGTAGGCCGGGATGATCACCGACACCGGCACCGGCCAGGGCCGCCGGTCCCTCCGGTCGCGCCTGTCGCGCAGCTCGTGCCAGGCCCCGCACGTCAGCAGCAGCAGGATCCGGGAGCCGACCAGGACGACGGCGGCGAGGAATGACCAGTTGACGAGCCGGATGATCACTGCCGACGCGCCCACCGCGGCCAGCAGCACGTCCTGCCCGGCCGCCGTCAGCGCATCCGTCCTGACCGGGCCGGTGCGCAGCCCGCACGCCGCCGCGATGGTCGTGAAGCGATAGCCCTGGGCCCGGAAGCGAGCCGCCAGGGCGGGCAGTGCGTCGAGCGCAGCCGCTCCGGGACGGCCGGCATCGCTGAGGGCGATGACGAGGCCGGGCGGCCAGGACGCCGGGATCGCCCCCGGGGCCGCGGCCCCGGGAGCGGCGCTGATGGGCGCCGGAGCGGGAGGTAGCGCGTTGCGCAGCACCGCGTCCGGGCTGGTGGCGGCCTGCGCGCCCCGGCGGGGCAGCACCACCACGTAGCCGAGATCGGCCAGGCGGCGGACCGCGTCCGCGGTACCGGCCGTCAGCTGCTGCTCGGTGCTCACGCCCGGCGGCCGGGCCAGCAAGGTGCCGCGGCCGCCTGCGCGCACCAGCTCATGCTGGGTCTCGGCGAGCTCGGCATCCAGGCGCCATGCGGGCATGTCCTGCAACGGAACGCCGGTATAGCCGGTCATGCCGACCGCGTCGCCGGCGGCGGCCTCGGCGGCGGTGAGCCTGGAGTCGGCGGCAGCCTGGCTCCCGGTGACGAAGAACGTCGCCGGCACGCCCAGGCGCCGCAGTTCGGCCACTATCCGCGGCGTGACGTCCGGGCCGCTCCCGCCGCCGAAGACCAGTGACACTGTCATGGGCCGCACGGCCAGCGCGGCGAGCCGCCGGCCGCGCCGGGCGATGATGGGCCCGCCGGAAGGCAGTCCCGCTGCGGCCATCGTTTCGTCGAAATGAAAGGCACCGGCGGCGGGCGGGAGCGCGCCGACGGCGGAGCCTGCGCCGAGCTCCCGCTGGACGACCAGGGCCGCGGCCAGGCCGGCCAGCACGATGGCGAGGACGACCCAGTGGCCCCACGGGGTGGTGGCTCGCGCGGGCCGGGCGCTGGGCCCGGTCGTGGCTGCGCCCCTCATCGCCCGGCCCGGCGCCGGGGGGCGGCCTTGGTCTTGCTGTGCGTGGCCGTCTTGCGCTTGGCCGTCTTGCGCTTCGTCGCCTTGTGCTTGGTTGCTTTGTGCTTGGCCGCGCTGTGCTTGGCGGGGCTGTGCTTGGCCGCGGAGGCTATGCCCGCGACGCTGATGCTGGCTGGCCGGGCCGGGTCCGCGCCGCCTGCCGCGGTGCGGGCCAGGCTGGGCGCGACCGAGGTGACGGAGGTCGGCGGGGCCTGGGCCGGGGCCGTCAGGCCGATGACCACCCCCGCGGCCAGCGCGCAGGCGGCACCGGCGGCCGCGGCCGCGGCCGCGCGCAGGCCTCGGCGTCGGCGGCCCGTGGGGTCAAAGAAAACCGGCCCCGCTGTCGCGGCGTCGGGCTTCACCATGTGATCTCCTTGGCAGCGGCTCGTCGGCCCGGCTCGGACGGCGGCCGTCAGGCGGCTGCCGCGCAGCGGGCTACGCCGAGGGCTACGCAGGCGCGGCCGAGCCGGTTCAGCCCGGCTCGGGCGGCGATGCGGGCCATCGGGCGGAGGACGGTCGCGGGCGACCTGAACGCGGGCCCGGCCAACGTCGTAGCTCCAGGCGTGGGACATCACAATGGCTTGAACTCAGGGGGGCCGCGCGGATGACCATCGACGCGCCGCCGAGTCCAGTGCATCACGACGAGTCCGCGGCCGGAGCGGCCGGGGCTGGTCAGCTCGGCAGGATGCCATCGCGGATCGCCGGCTTTTCGGTGACGCCCGTCCGCGCCGGGCTGTGGCTGTCACCCGCCGGACGGGAGGCGCCCGCCGAGGTGCAGGCGCTCGCCGCCGAGCCGGGCCGGGTCAGCCTCGTCGTGGACGCGGCCGGGCCAGATCAGCGCACCGACAACCTGCTTGCTCTGCTGGTGCCCAGGCTGAAGCCGATGGCGCCCGGCCTGCGGCTGATACTGCCCGCGGCGGCGGACCGCTACGCGAGCGTGGCTCAGTCTTTCGGGGTCGACCTGATCGTCGCCGAGGCGCAGGTCGCCATCATGCCAGGGGGCCGTGCGGTCGTCCGCCCGGCCGGGCCGGGCACCCGCGGCAGGCTGCCGCAGTGGCGTCGGTTCCTGCCCAGCGGCGACCAGCAGGCGGCTGGCTCGCTGGCCCCGTCCGCGGCCTGGGAGCGAGGGCTGGACGAGGTCCAGGCCGCTGCCGCCGCGCAGGGGATGACCGGCCGCCGCGTGCCGGCTGGCCTGGCCCTGGGGCAGGCCAGCGCCGCGGCCGGGTCGGCTCTGGCCGATGCCGTGTGGCCCGACGCCGACCGCGTGACCATCGTGGTCGGCGATGACGCCCCGGCGGCCGAGGTCCTCGCCGCCCTGGGCCGCCTGCTGCCGCTGCTGCCGCTCAGCGCCACCGACGGTGTGCGGCTGTACTGGCCGCGAGCCGCGGCCGGCCAGGCCGGCGGCCGGTTGCAGGAGCTGGCCGCCGAGGCCGGCGCCGACCTCATCGCGCCAGCCGGGGACGTCTGCATCAGCGGATTCGGAGCGGTCGCCTATGGCCAGGCCGGAGCCGCCCCGTGGCTGCGCTATAGCAGCCAGGGTGAGGTCCAGGTGCTCGGATCGCTCTACCCCGAGCCAGCCTGGGAGCGCGGGCTCGCCGTGGCGGACCTGGAGAACCTGCCCGGCGACGTCAGCATTGAGCACACGGCGTCCGGGCTGTGCGTCGGCCGCCCTGGGCAGCCCGACCACGGCCTGGCGGCGACTGCGCGCAGCATCGTCCCCGATCCGTTCTCGGTCACGATCGTCGCTGGCGGCGACGCCAGCGACCCACAGGTCAGGCAGGCCGTCGAGTCCGTGATCGACCGGCTGCCTCCGGCGGCGACGCAGGCCGTGCGGCTGCTCCTGAACGGCTCGGCCGCAGGAGGCCCGCAGTCCTTCGCACAGTTCCTGGCCGATTCCGTCGGGGCCGCCGTGACCGCGCCTGCGGAGCGGTGGACCGCGACACCTGACGGCCGGGTTCGGCCGCTGTCACCGGGACGGATCACCACAGACGGCGGCCTGCCCTGGCCGCAGTTCCGGCCGCGCCCCCCGGCGGCCAGGGCGCCGGAGCTCCCCGGACCAGGGCCGGGCAAGCGCATTTCGGCCGCGCTCGTTCCACCGTCGCCGCCTGCCGATCCCCCCGCCACGCCGCCCGGCCACGACGTCGCCGATCTCGCTGGCCCGGCTCAGCCGCCGGCGCGAGCGGCGTCGGATGAGCAGCCGGGACCCGACTATGCGTCGCGAGAGCCCGGGCCCGACATCCCGCCGGTCACCTCGGAGCAGCCGGGCCTGCCGGAGCAGCTCGGGACCGGGCAGCCGCCCGCCGCGGCCGATGGCCCCCAGCCGGCGGCCGGTCCGGCCAGCACCGTCGTTCCTGTTCTCCGCGGTCACCGCTCGTCGCCCGACGAGCGACTGCGTTACCGGGAGTCGGCGGGTCGCTACCAGTCCTGCCTGGTACCCGTCCGGCGCGTGCTGACCCAGCGTCCCGGCCTGCGGGCGGCCGCCGTGGTCGAAGGCGAGGAGGCGGTGGCGACCGACTTCGCCGCCGTCCTTGATCTTCTCTCCGACGACCAGCGTCACATTGCGGCCGCCCTCCGGTCCGCCCCCGGCCCGGCCGACCCGCGCGCCGCCTGCGTGGTGTCCGGGCTGCGCCGGCTGCCGTCGTTCAGCGGCGCTGTCTTCGCCTCGGCCATGCCCCCGGCCGAAGGCGCCGCGGACTACGCCACCGGTGCCACGCTCATCGAGCCCTCGTTCGTCTACTCCACCTCGGCCCGGCAGGTTGCCCTGGACGGCGCTATCTCCTACGTGATCTGGTCAGAGACCGGCAAGCGGATCTCGGCGCTCGCCGCGAACCTAGGCCCGGACGAGATCATGTTTGCCGCCGGCACTGTGTTTAAGGTGCTCAGGACCGATGCCGCCGCGTCGGGAAGCGGCCAGGCCAGGATCTTCCTGCGCGAGTCCTCGCGACCGGGCGCCGAGCCTGCCGACGCGGCACTGGACGAGGCAGACCACCGCATCCTGGACCGGCTCGCCGAGGCCGCTGCGCTGCGTGACGGCGTAGCCGCCGGGGATGCCCGCCCGGCCGGCCTGGCCGGGCGGGTGCTCCAGCCGATCGGGCTTAACGACCGCGGTATCCCGTTCCGGGTGGCCGCCGACGCCGGCTGACGCCGGAACCTCGGTGCCTGTCGAAGGCAGGACGGCAAGCTTCTAGGCAGTGGCCCGGAATGCCCCTACGTTACTCATTATGTCTATTGACCGACCGGCGAACTGGGTGGGCCGCGAACGGGAGCTTGCTGTCCTTCGTGCCGCGGCGAAAAACCTGAGCCGTGGCCGGGGATCGATGGTCTGGGTCGAGGGCGAGCCTGGCATCGGAAAGTCTTCTCTGGTGGCTGAGGCACTCGCGGAAACGAGCGTCCCGGGATGGGATATCGGGTGGGGGGTCGCCGACGAGTTCACCGAGCGGCTGCCGCTGTGGGTGATGCTGGACTGCCTGCAGGTGCGGGCCGGTTCGCCAGACCGACGGCGGGCGCAGGCGGGCGAGCTGCTCCGGGGCCGGCGGGCGGGGCTGTTCGCCGACGGCGACGGGTCGGTGGCGGGCGTCGAGGTGCTGGTGGCGCTGGCGAACGAGCTGTGCGCGGTCGTTCCCATGGTCATGGTCATCGACGATGTCCAGTGGGCGGACGAGGCATCGCTGGTCGTCTGGCATGAGTTAGCCGCCTCGATCGACCAGCTGCGGCTGCTGCTGATCGGGACGTGCCGGCTGTCTGCGCGTCGGCGGGAGGTGCAGCAGGTGCGCTCGGCCGTGGCCCGCCGCGGGGGACAGGTGATCGCGCTGAAGCCGCTGGCCGAGACGGAGGTGGCGGCCCTGGTGCGGGGGATGCTCGGATCACCGCCGGGGGATGTGCTGCGTCGGCTGATGGCTCAGGCGGCCGGCAATCCGCTGTATGTGCGCGAGCTTGTCGACGCCCTCATTCGTGAGGGGGCGATCCAGACCAGCGACGCCGCCGAGATCAGCGCGACGCCAGAGCGCGTGCCGGCTTCGCTTGCGGTTGTGCTGATGGACCGGCTGGGCTCGGTCGCGGGCATGACGGAGCAGATGCTGCGGATGGCCGCGCTGCTCGGCGGGAAGTTCGCGGTTAACGACCTGACCGTGCTGCTGCGCGAGCCCGCGTCGGACCTGACGGCCGGGCTGCAAGAGGCGCTGGCGGCCGGGATCCTGGTCAGCTCCGGCCCGGATCTGGCCTTCCGGCATCCGCTGATCCAGCAGGTGCTGTATGAGAGCATGCCGGCGGCATTGCGCGCGGCTCTGCACGCCGAGGCGGCCCAAGCGCTCGCGGCCGCCTCGGCCGATGCCCTGACCGTCGCGCAGCAGCTATTCTCGGCGGGCCTGCCGGGCGGGGACTGGGCTAAGAACTGGCTGATCCAGGCCGCGCCGACGCTGACGACGCGGGCGCCGCGGCTGGCGGCGGACCTGTTACAGCGGGAAGTAAACGCGACGCCTGCCGGCCAGCCGGCCTCGGACGGGCTCATGGTCAGCCTGCTACGGGCTCTCCTCGCGGCCGGGTCTTATCAGGATGTCACCCAGCTCGCGGGCCGGGCGCTGCGGGCGATTACTGACCCGGTACACCGAGCCGAGGCTTACTGGGTGCTGGTACGCGCCGAGGACGGCACAGGCCGCATCGATGATGCGATCATGACCGCGCGGCAGGCGCTGGCCTCTGGCGACCTGCCCCGCGAGTGGCAGGCCCGGCTGCTGGCGATGCTGTCCATGCTGGAGCGGGCCGGCACCGGCGACCTGGACGCGGCCGACTCGAGCGCCCGCCGGGCGCTGGCTCTCGGGCAGGACGCGAGCGACGCGTTCGCGACGGCCCACGCCCTGACCGATCTGTGGCTCAGCCATAGTGTCCGGCGCGACCATGCCGCCGCGCTCGGGTACATCGACCAGGCGCTGGATGTGCTCGGCGAGGACCCGAGTCGCGCGGACCTGCGCTCGTTCGCGCTTGACGGCCGCATTTTCACGCTGGAGAACCTCGACCGCTGGCCGGAAGCCGAGCTGACTCTCCGGCAGGCGCGCGAGTTCGCTCAGCGAAGCGGGAGCCCGGACCGCGGGACCTGGGCCGTCGCCGCGGTGCTGCGGTACTGGCTGGGCCAGTGGGACGACGCGCTGGCCGAGCTGGGCTCAGACGAGCAGGATGCCCCCGGACTGACGTATTCGTTCTTGCGGGAACGATGGTCCGCGCTGCTGGTCCATGGCGTGGCGGCGCTCATCGCCGGGCACCGCGATCAGCCGACGGTGGCCGGCCAGCAGCTTCGCCGGGGCCTGGCCCTGCGGGTCCATGCTCTCCCCGACCGGGAGAACCAGGATTTCCTGGTCGCCGCGCACGCGCTGGCGCTGGAGCAAAGCGGGGATGCGCAGCAGGCAGTCCAGGTGCTGGCCGCGATCTTGCCACGGCGCGACGGTGAGATGACCCTGATCCACCAGTGGCTGCCCGACCTGGTCCGGCTCGCCATCACCGCCGGCGACAGCCAGGCCGCCGCGGCCGCGGCGCAGGCCTGCCAGGCCGAGGCCGCGGCCGAGACCCGGCCGGCCCGGGCCGCCGCCGCCAGCCTGCGCTGCCAGGGGCTGCTCAGGTCTGATCCTGGTCCCCTCCAGGAGGCGGTGGCGCATTACCGGGCCGTCGGCCCGGTGGTAGAGCTGCCCGCAGCGCTGGAGGACCTGGCCGTCGTGCTGGCCAGCAACGGCCGGGGGAGTGACGCCAAAGCGGCGCTGAACGAGGCCGTCGGCCTGTACGAGAACTTGAGTGCCGCCTGGGACATCCGGCGAGCCGAGGGCCGGCTCCGCCCCTACGGCGTCAGGCGCGGCGTCCGCAGCCTGCGCGGGAAGCGCACCACCGTCGGCTGGGGAGCGCTCACCCCTACCGAGATCAAGATCGCCGGACTGGTCGCCGCCGGGATGTCCAACCCCGAGATTGCCAGCCAGCTGTTCATGTCCCGCAACACCGTCCAGACTCACGTATCGCACATCCTGACCAAGCTAGGCGCCAAGGGCCGGGTGGAGATCGTCCGCGAGGCGCTGGGTCATGGCCTCTCCGCGTTAGACCAAGTCTTTCGCGGCCCAGCAGGGCAGGGGGCCACACCGTGACCTACTGCGAGGTCAGCCGACGTACACCGGGAGGCTGGTCACGCCGCGGATCGCCCAGCTCACGATGTGGCTCGGCTCGCTGACCGCCAGCTCCATCTGCGGATACCTGGCTAGCAGCGAGGTCATCGCGATCCGGGTCTCCATCCGGGCCAGCGCGGCGCCGATGCAGGCATGCGGGCCGCCGCCAAAGGACAGGTGGCGCGTATCGCCGCGGCCGACGTCCAGCCGGTCGGGGTCCGTGAACACGGCCGGGTCGCGGTTGGCCGAGGGCAGGACGGCCATGACCACAGACCCGGCCGGAACCACCCCGCCGCTGAGCGGGACATCCTCCTTGGCCTGGCGGGCGATCCCGGCAGTGGCTCCGTCGTAGCGCAGGAACTCCTCCACCGCGGACGCGGCCAGGTCCGGCTGGGCGCTGAGCCGAGCCAGCTCACTGGGGTTGCGCAGCAGCGCCAGCGTCGCGTTGCCGATCAGGTTGGTGGTCGTCTCATGCCCGGCGATCAGCAAAAGCGCGCAGTGGGCAATCAGCTCGTGCTCGGACAGCGCCGATCCGTCCTCGCTAGCCTGCACCATCAGGCTCAGCAGGTCCTCGGTCGGCGCCGCGCGGCGCTCGGCGATGAGGTCGCGGAAGTACGCTTCCAGGCCGCGCATGGCCCGGTAGGTGATGGTGAGGTTCTCGTCCGGGTCGCCGACCAGCGAAGGGACCCGCAAGATGTCGTGCGACCACTGCTCGAAGTCGTCGACGCGGTCCGGGGCCACGCCCAGCATGTGCGCGATCACCCGGGACGGCACGGGGAAGCCGAAGTCGCCGATGATGTCGATCTGGTCCTGGCCCTTGACCCGGTCCAGCGCCGCGTCCACCGCGCGGCGAATGAAGGACTCCAGCGTGACGATGCCGCGCGGGGTGAAGGCGCGGGAGACCAGCTTGCGCAGCCGGGTGTGCTCCGGCGGGTCGGTGAACAGCATCCACTCGGTGAAGAACTGGCGCACGGCCCTCGTGTTGTCGTCAGTTCCGGGCGGCATGAAGGCGTCCACCCTGGCCGCGCTGAAGCGGCGGTCCCGGGTGACGGCGTGCACGTCCTGGTAGCGGGTGGCGAACCACAGACCCATCTGCTCGTGCCAGTAGAGCGGGTCGTTCTCGCGCATTAAGGCAAAGGTCTGGTGCGGCGCGGCGAAATGCGCGGGCGAGAGCAGATCATAGGTGGCGGTCATGGCGGCAATTCCCTCCTCGGTCAGGCGCTGGCTGGGTCCAGCGCGTCGCTCGACCTGGCCGGACCCGTCGTGTCGCTGGGCCGCAGGCCTGGGTGGGCCGTGATCGCCCACGGCGCGTCGGGCAGATCAGCCAGCACGACCGGCACGACCCGGCGCTGGTTACTAGCTACATAACGGGCTAGCGCAAAGGCATCTGCGTCCGACCGCAACTCGCTGAACACGATCTCGATGGCGTCGTCGGCACCGGTCTCGGAGACCGAGGCCAGGTCTTCGAGGCTGGCTACCGAGAGCGCGGCCGCCGGATGCGGCTCGGGCACGGCTGCGCCCACGACGATCACGACGCGAGACGGGCCGGATGTCGGGGACATGCCGAGCTGGTGCACGATGGACTCGGCCAGCCGCGTCGCGGCGGCGCGGTCGCCGCCGATGGCCACCGCGCCGGGGGCCGCCGCGAGGTCGATGAACAGGCAGCCCTCGTCGCCGACACCCAGGCACGCAAAGGCGGTACCGCCGTCGGGAGCTTCGTAGGGCAGCGCCGTCCAGGCCAGATACGGCGTGGCCGTCAGCCAGGTGTGGCCGTTGCGCGGCCTGCTGTCCTGGCTGGCCGCGGGCGCCCCGCCCAGCACGATCTCGATCCGGTCCTCGCCGAAGCCGATGTCATGCCGCTGGACGGGCACGCCGGCGTCTTCGGCACGCTGCGCGACAGACCGCTCGGCGCCCAGGAGCCGCAGCGCGACCGGCGAGAAGGCGGTCTCGGGCCCGTCCGCGTCGAGCCGGTCCGCGTCGAGCCGGTCCGTCTCGAGCCGCTGCTGAGGCAGCTCAGGCTCAGGCCCGGCCGGGGGCGGCTCGGTGGCCTGCGTGCCGCCGTCGTGCGCTAGCCACGGCGGAACGTCCGCGGCGGCGCTGGTCACGTCCGGTGCCGCGGCGCTCAGGTAGTCAGGCCAGGCGACATCCTCGTCGGTGCGGCCGTCCCCGACGCCCGGCACGTCGGGCGCCGGCACGTCGGGCGCCGGCACGTCGGGCGCCGGCACGTCGGGCGCCGGCACGTCGGGCGCCGGCACGTCTTGTCCCGGAAGGGCGGGCATCGCGGGCGAGCGCGGCTGGGCTGCTGCCGCGGCATCGAGCTCCTCGAGGGCCGGGGGGGCCAGCCAGGCCGGGGTGGCCGGGGTGGCCAGCGGGCCGGGCTCCGCGGGCTGGCCGACCCCAGCCCGCCCGTCGGGCCCGGCCTCGCCCATGGGCGGTGACGGGTCGCGGGCCAGCACGGTAGCCTGCGGCAGCGGCGCCGGCATGCCGGGGTCAGCCTGCCGGGCGTTCCGGCCGCGCAGGCGCGAGCCAGAGCCGCCCCGGCGGGCCGCGCCGGCGCCCGGCCCGGCCCGGCGCGGCCCGGCGCGACCACCCGGAACCGCCTGAACCGCGGGCGGCCTGGCGGAATCCGGACGGTGCCGCTTGTTCCCGGACTTGCGCCGACGCATCAGCAGCAACCCGATGGCGAGCAGCAGCGCAACGAGCAGCGCCCCGCCGATCCCGGCCTCGATGACCCGGTGACCTGGCCCGGCCGCCGGCGTGACGGTGCGCTGATGTCGCACCGGGGTCGGCCGCGGCACCGGGCTGGGCGAGAGCGAGAGCGAGGGCGAGGCCGATGGGCTCGGCAATGGCTTGACTTTCGGCAGCGGCCCGAAGTGAACATCGGGGCCGTGGGCGTTCGACGGCAGGATCAGGATCCAGCCCGGCAGGATCGTCGTAGGATCCTCCAGCCGGTTGCCATCGGGCTGAAGCCGTCCCTTGTTGAGATTGAAGATCTCCTGGGCCTTGCTGCCCTGGCCGAGGGTGGCGGCCGCGATCTCGAACAGGAACTCCTTGGCCCCGTTCTTGGGCGGGGCGACGATGAAGAACTTGACCCAGCCCTTGTGCGAGGCAGGCGACTTGTGGGCGGCGTGCGCGTGCTGGGGATGAGTGCCGGCCAGGGCGGGACCGGCCCCGGCCGCGCCGAGCAGCACGGCCGCGGCGAGCGCGGCCGCGACGGTGCGCAGGACGGCTCGCAGCGAGCCGCTGGGGTGACGCCTGCTGGGCTGCATGTTCAGTTCACCTCGGCAGTACGGGGCGGGACGTAATGTGGTATCTCCGCTTAGCGCTACGCTCTGGGCACGCGGTCGGTTCGACCCGGGCCTGGGGCAGTTCCGGCCCGGCAAGCGGGCCTGCGGGACACCGCGCGGGAAGCGACGAGGCATCCGAATACGTATGTGCGGGGAAGACGCCTCGAACCTGACAGGCGGCCGGCGCGCAAAGACAGCCGGCCGCGGACCGCGAAAGGGGAAGATCGCGCCGCCATGAGTAGGACGGAGTCACGAAATCCAGCTTCGTTGCCAGGCGCAGTGGTGCGCCAGAAAGTCGTGATCATGGCGCCGGAACCAGGACGCTCCCGGCACGTGCAGCTCCTGCTGGGAGCCTACGTGCTCGGCGGCCTGTCTCCCGCGGAGAAAGCCGGCGTGCAGGCCCACCTGCTCCAGTGCGCGCAGTGCCAGGCCGAGTACCAGGAGCTGGCGGACGTGCCGCTGTGGCTTGACCTGCTGAAGGCGGAGGACCCCGACCCGGAGCCCGGCCCGCCTGAGGACTGACTTCCGAAGACTACGAAACGGGAGCCCGCAGAGCTGAACCCCGCGGGCCGCCTGCGTCGTAGCGGGAGACATGCACAGTCCTGTCTCGCCCGCCGGCCCGCGAGCGCAACGGCTGACCCGGGCGCCCGCCAGTCCCTCGCGGCTCGGGGTCGGCCACGGTCAGCTCATCGCCTGGCAGGTGACCGCCGTCCTGGCCGTCGCCGCCGCCGTCGAGGGCGGCCCTGAGCGCTGGGCGCTCGGCGGCATGGCCCTGGCCGGCCTAGCTCTCACCGCACTCCGGTGGCGGCACCGCTGGGCTTACCAGTGGCTGCTGACCACCTGGAAGCTGCGGCACAGCCGGCGTGTCCCGGCAGCCCCGCGACAGGGCCACGGGCCGTCCTGGCCGGGGCTGCCCGCCATCGAGGTCAGGCCGGCCCGGATACGCGGCGGCGGCGAGGCCGGCGTGGTACACGACGGCGACGGGTTCGCGGCCGTGATCGCGGTGACCCCCGAGCCCGACGGGCCGCCGGTGACGCTGCTGCCCCTGGCCGCGCTGACCAGCCTGCTTGATGCCGCCGACCCGGTGGTCTCGGCCGTGCAGGTCATCGCGCACGCCGACCTCGCGTCCGGCGACGGCGGATCAGCCCTGGCCGCGTCCTACCGCAACCTGGGCTACCACCGTGTCCCGCGATCGGAGTCGGCCTGGATCGTGCTCCGCCATGACCCCGCCGCCGCACGCTACGCGGCCGGCGCCGCCGGCTCGTCCAGGGACGTGCACACCAGCCTGACCCGCGCCCTGGCCGGCCGCGCGTCGCGTGCCCTGGACCTCATCGGCGGCCAGCACCTGCGCGGCCGCCTCATGGACACGGCGGGCCTGCGCGAGTTGCTGGCGGGCGCCGTGCCCGGCGCTGACGGGCCGGGCGCCGGGCACCACTGGGGATCCTGGGATCACGCCGGGTACCAGCACATCACCTACTGGGTGCGGCGGTGGCCGGCTGGCGGCCTGCCGGCCCTGGAGCGGGCGCTGACCGACGTGCCCGCGCTGTCGGTGACCTCCGCCGTGGTGATGGCCCGGGCCCGCGACCGCCGGCTCGGGCTCACCGCCTCCGTCCGCGTCACCGTCCGGCCGGACGCGGACTTCGGCGCGGTCAGCCGCGCCGTGGCCACGGCGCAAGCATCCTGCGGCGCGCGGCTGGTCCGGATGGACGGCGAGCACGGTGAAGGCGTGCTGGCGACCCTCCCGCTCGGCCGCCGGCCAGCCGGCCGGTGGCTGGGCTGGCACGCCGTCGGCCTGGACAGCCGCTCGATGACCGCGGCACTGCCTGCGGCGGCCGGGGGCGTGGTCCTGGGCTCCGGCGCTCAGGACCCCGCCGAGCTCGTCGCGGTGCCGCTGTTCTCCGCCGAGCGCGCCACGCGAGTGACCGTCATCGGTGACCAGGCGCTGCCCCGGCTGCTGGCGCTGCGCGCCCTGGGCACCGGAGCGCGGCTGCAGATCGTGACCAGCAACACCGCCGCCTGGCGCCTGCTGCGCGACCAGGCCGGAGTGCGGCCCGAGCGCATGACCATCGTCCGGCCGGGCACCCAGCCGCCGCCGGACGGGACGCCAGCGGACCCCTGGGTGATCATGGACGACACCGGGTCGCCAGCGGTCGGCCGCCGCCCCTGGCAGGCCGCCGTCACGGTGCTCGGCCAGGCGCCCGCCGCCGGGGCGGTACTGCCCGGCCAGACCGCGATCGTGCTCCAGCGGACCAGCGAGCTCGGCGCGGCCGCCGTGACCGCGGCCCTGGGCCTGGCGGGGTCGTTGTCCCCGGCCCTGCAGACCATCCCCGACGCCATGGTCGCGCTGGCCCGGCCAGGCGCGCCGCTGCGGTTCGCCAGGCTGGCGCCCGACGCGGCCGAGCGATCCATGCTCGCCGCCTCGCTGCGGCACGGCTGAGCGGCTGGCCCGTGATGGTGAACTTCGGCCGCCGGCTCCTCGTAGTCCTCACTGCGGTGGCTGGCACGCGGAAGCGGGAAGGGAGGCCGCAGTGAGAGGCGGCATGCGGGCATCCGACGGGGGCCCCGTCCCCCAGGACAACGAGTACCCCCTGGTCATCCCGGTCATGTCGGCCGCCGGCGGCGTGGGTCGGTCCACCGTGACGGCGCTGCTGGCCGCCGCGCTGCACCAGCACACCTCCGACAGCCGGGGCCGGGCGGTGGCCGTCTGCGACACCCAGCCGCGCTGCGCCTCGCCCTGGCCGGGCTGGCTGGATCACGCCGCCGAGCGCGGGACCAGCTGGCTGTCGGAGTGCGCCGCGGACGCGCAGCGGTTCACCCTCGAGGTGCGCCGCAGCACCTCGGCGATCAGCACCGGGACCGGGCAGCCGATCTGGGTGCTCACCGACACCGGGCCACTGTCCGCGGGCTACAGCGGCTCCGGCCCTGGCCCGTGGTTCTGGGCTCCGGCGCTGCCCTACCTGCGCGCCGCGGTCATCGACGGCGACCCGCTCGAGGGCTTCCGGCTGGCCCGGCATCACGCCGGCGGCGAGCCGGGTACCGCGTCGGCGTGGATGGCGCTGCCGTCCGCGCGGACCGCGGGCCTGTGGGTGACCGACCCCAGCCCGGTGGGCCTGTCCCGCACGCTGGAGGCGATGACCGCGGCCGAGTCCTGCGGGCTGGCCATGGAGCAGATCGTGGTAGCCGTCAACGACGCGCACGGGCACGGCTGGGCGCCGCGCTCGCGCAGCCGGCGCACCCTGCTGGCCGACCGGGTCGGCGCCATCGTGGAGATCAGCCACGATGCTGAGCTCCGCCGCGGCGACTGCCCGTCGGCCAGCCCGGAGCGAGTGGCCCAGCGCGATGTCACGGCCCTGCTCGACGCGGTGCTGGCCGCGGCCGGCCGGCCGGTGCCGGGCCCGACGGCCGTCCCCGACCTCGCTCCCGAACCCGCACCAGCCCTCGGTCCCGGACCTGGCTCCGCTCCCGAACCTGCCCCCGCTCCCGCGGAAAGGACATCCTGGAATGCTGCATACCCTGTCCCTGCTAGCGGCTAGCGCCCACGGCGCGCTGCGCGCCGGGACCGTGCCGAACCCTGCTCCGGCCGCCCCCGGCCCCGGCAGCGGCGCTATCGCCGCCCTGCTGTCGTGGGTGAAATGGCTCGCCCTGGCGGCGTGCGCGGCGTCAGCTGTCGCCGCCGGCGGCATGATCGCCGTCGGCAGCACCACCCGGCGCGCCGAGCTGGCTGAGCGCGGCAAGTCCGCGCTGCTGTGGGCGGTCATCGGCGCGGTCATCGTCGCCATCGGCATCCCGCTGGTCAACCACGCCTTCCGGATCTGACCGCCCGGACAAGCCGATGAACAAGTCTGCGCAGGCTGCGCGCTCGCCGCGAGCATGGACGCCAGCGGCGGCATTGGACCGCCGCGGCCGCCGCGCCGCCACCGCGATCATCGCCCTGGCGGCGGTCGCCGGCGGTGTGATCCTCGCGACCGGCGCCCTGGCCGGCCGGGGCCAGGCCGGCCAGGGCGGCAGTACCGTGCACCAGCCGGCTCCCCGCGCCGGCGCGGCCGCTGCCACGGTAGCCCCGGCCGCGCCTGGGCCCGCGGCGATCCCGGGCGGCGCGGCCCTCCAGCTCGTCACCGGATCGCAACTGGTCAACGGGCTCTACACCGACTACCCCCGCAGCGTGGCCGGGGCGGTCAGCCTGGCCGTAGAGGTCGTCACCCAGCTCGGCTCCACCCTGGAGCCGGACCGCGCGGCGACGATCGCCCGGCTCACCGCCAGCCCCGGCTACCCGGCCGCCGCGCAGGACGCGGCGGCCGGTGCCATCGCCGCGCGCCGCGAGGTCGGCCTGAGCCCCGCGGGGGCCGTCCCGCCGGGGACGGCGGTCGCCACGGTCCCGGTGATGTACCAGCTCCGTGACGTCAGCCGCGACCAGCTCACGGTGCTGCTGCTGTTCGATTACACGCAGATCACGCCGGCGCGCATCGCCGACCGTCCCGGCGTCACCGCGGTGCGGCTGGGCTGGACGGCGGGGAGCTGGCGGCTGCTGCCGCCCGCCGCCGGCCCCGGCCCGGTCAGCTCCGCGCTCGTCACCACGCCCGGCACCGCCGCGGCGACCGCTCTCGGCTGGAAGGCGATGACCGATGCCCTGTAACCCGCTCACCAACCTGACCGGCTGCCTGGGGTCGTCGGCGGGCGGCCAGGTGTCCTCGGCCGGCTCGACCTCGGGCTGGGACGCGATCTGCCAGTCCTTCGCGAAGGCCGCGCAGGAGCTGCTCACGTCGTTCGCCCGGTCGTTCTCCTCGATCCCGCCCATCAACTTGTCCTACTCCGGCATCCGCTCGGTCTACGGCCTGTCCCTGGAGATCGCGGCGGTGGTCGCCGCCGTGCTGCTGATGGTCCAGGTGATCAGGACGGCGCTGGCGCACGACGGCTCAGCCATCGTCCAGGGCCTGACCGGGATCGGCAAGGCAGCCCTTTCCTTCGTGCTCATCCTGGGCGCGGCCGCGACCGCGCTGCGTGCCTCCGATGAGCTGACCGGCTGGATCATCACCCGCACCTTTGGCACCCCGCAGGCGCTGGCCGGGCGGCTGGGCCAGCTCGTCACCTTCCGCACGGGGGTGTCACCCAGCCTGCTGCTGGTGTTCGCGCTGGCCGGCATCCTGCTCACCCTCGCGCTGTGGGGCCAGCTCCTGATCCGCAACATCGCGGTGACGGTGCTGGTCGCGGTCTCGCCCATCGCCGCCGCGGGCCAGGTGGCCCACGCCTCGCAGCAGTGGTGGCGCAAGCTGGTCCGGGTCACGATCCAGCTCATCGCGCTCAAGCCGGCCGTGGCGCTGATCTTCGCGGTCGGGCTGACCCTGCCCGGCACCAGCGGCGGGATCCAGAAGCTGCTGACCGGGCTGCTCGTGCTCCTGCTGGCGGGCATCGCCTGGCCGGCCATGGCGCAGGCGACCGCGGTCGTCGAGGTCTACCTAGCCGGCGGGGCGCTGGCGGGCATCCGCGGCGGCGAGCGCGCCCACGGCGGGTCGCCCGCCGGCGTGAACCCGGCTGAGCTCAGCCGCGTGGCCGAGGCCCGCACCATGGCCGTCGTGCACGAGGCGCACGGCCGCCCGGCCGGGCTGCGCGAGCAGGCCGCAGCGCGCTGGCGGCCCGGCCTGGCCCTGGACGCATCGTCCCGGACCGCCGGACAGCAGTCCGCCCGGCAGCAGGCCCTCGGTCCGGCCGCACGGTCGCCTGACCAGGGCGGCGACCGCCCAGCTGAGCTGCCCGCCGGCGACGTCCCGGAGCCGGCCGCCACCGCTGTCCCCGCCACCGCTGTCCCCGCCACCGCTGTCCCCGCCACCACCGTCCCCGCCACCACCGGGGCACCCGCATCGTGGAGGAACCCATGACCAGGCCGGACCAGGCCTACGCAGGCTGGCAGCACGAGCGGGTCAACTTCATGTTCGGCATGAACGGGCGGCGCACCCTAGTGGTCGCGCTGGCCGTGCTGAGCGCGGTCCAGCCGGTCGCGGCCGCGCGCCTGTCCGACGGGCTGGTGGCCTGGCCGGCCGCGGCCGTCTTGATCGCGCTCGCCTACACCAGGGTGGCGGGCCGCACCGTCGACGAATGGATGGTGGCCTCCGTGTCATTCCAGCTGCTCAGGCTCCGCGGGCAGAACAAGTTCCACTCCGCGGCGTTCGCCCCGGCCGGGCCGGACCCGGCCGCCCCGGGCCCGCTTGACCTGCCGGGGGTGCTGGCGCCGGTCCGCATCCTGTCGGCCGAGACCGGGACCGGCGCCATCATGGCCGTGCTCTATCACCCGCACGAGCGGACCTACACGGCCGTGGCGCGGATCCGCTTCCAGGGCCTGGGCCTGGCCGATTCCGGCCGCCGGGACGCCCAGGTGTCCGGCTGGGGCCGGATGCTGGCCGGGCTGTGCGTCGAGGGGCACCCCATCATCCGCGTCCAGGCCATGCAGCGCAGCCGGCCGGAGGACGGTGTCGCGCTGAGCAACTGGCACGCCGACCACCTGGCCGCCGGCGCTCCGCCGGAAGCGGCGGCGGTCACCACCGAGCTGCTGGCCGGCGCGGTGTCGGCGTCGGTGAGCCGGGAGGAGTTCCTGGCCTTCACCATGGACGAGCGCCGCGCGGCCCAGGCCATCCGCGCCGCCGGCGGGGGCGAGGCCGGCGCCAGCGCCGTGCTGGTCCGCCACGTGCGCGCGCTGGCCGGCGCGGTGAGCGACGCCGAGCTCGAGGTCGACGGCTGGCTGACCCCCCGCGAGCTGGCCGAGGTGATGCGGACCGCGTTCGACCCGGCCAGCGGGCCGCCGCTGGCCGGCCGGCGCTACGCGCAGGAGTCGGCCGCCGCGGCGGGCCGCCCGCATCGCGGGCTGGCGGCGGGCACCGACCCGAGCCTGGCCGGGCCGGCCGCGGCCGAGGCGTCGTGGGGCAGCTACCGGCATGACAGCGGGACCAGCGTGTCCTTCATGATCTACGACTGGCCGCGCGGCGAGGTGTACGCGAGCGCGCTGTTCCCGCTGCTGGGGGACGGCGCCTCGCGCCGGGCGGTGTCGCTCTACCTGCAGCCGCTCAGCCCGCGCGAGGCCGAGCGGCGCGTGCTGGCCGAGCGCACCCAGCGCGACGTGGCCATCCGGATGCGGCAGCGCACCGGGCAGATCGTGCCCGAGCACGAGAAGGCGGCCCAGCGACGCGCGGACGACCAGGACGCCGAGCGAGCCGCCGGCCACGGCCTGGTCCGGTTCTCCGGGTACGTGTCGGTGACCGTCACCGACGACGGCGACCTGGCGGACGCCCTGGCCGTGCTGGAGGCCGACGCGGCGGCGGCGCGGATCGAGATCCGCCGCATGTGGGGCGCCCAGGATGTCGGCTTCGCCCTCGCCGCCCTGCCGGCCGGGCTCGGGCTGCCGCGACGGAGGTGGTAAGACATGCCCACGCTCAAGAGCAAGCGGCCGTCCGCAGAGCAGGACCTGCCGGCCGAGACCCTGGCCACCCTGGTGCGCTCGCAGATCAGCCCGGGAGGGCTGCTGCCGGAAGCTGACGAGCAGGACCTGCTCGCCGCGTCCGAGCCGGCTTCGCTACCCCCCGGCCCGGTCCCGCCCCGGCGCGGCCTCGCCCGGCGCGGCGCCGGGCGAGCGCCGCGGCCTCCGGTGCCGCGGGTGTTCCGCGGCTCCACCGCCCAGGTGCAGGGGCTGTACCCGTGGCTGCACGGCGCGCCGCTGCCGGCCTGCGGGGCCTACGTGGGGGTGGACTGCCTGAGCGGGGCCGCGTTCTCCTGCCATCCGGTCGAGTGGCTGCACCGCGGCCTGGTCACCAACCCCAACATGCTCATCACCGGGGTACCGGGGGCGGGCAAGTCCGCGACGATCAAGGCGCTGGCGCTGCGGCTGATGGCCTACGGCGTGCGGGCCTTCGTGGTCGGTGACGTCAAGAACGAGTACGCCCCGCTGGCTCGCGCCCTCGGCGTCACCCCCGTGGAGCTCGGCCCCGGCCTGGGCAGCCGGCTCAACCCGCTGGACGCCGGGCCGCTCGGGGAGAACCTGCCCGCCGATCCCGAGCAGCTGCGGGACCGGCTCGGGGAGATCCACCGCCGGCGGCTGACGCTGCTATCGGCGCTGGTGACCATGCGGCTGGGCCGGCCGCTCGACCCCACCGAGGAAGCCGCGCTGTCGCTGGCCATCCGGCACGCCTGCGGCGAGGCCGACGGCGCCACCACGCTGACCGACCCGACCATCCCGCAGGTGTGGCAGCTCCTTCGCGACCCGGTCCCGGAGATGGCCCGCGAGCTACGGGTCCGCCAGCACGGCGTGGACGAGCTGCGGGAACTGATCCGGCCGCTCACCGACGCACTCGGCAACATGGTGACCGGCTCGCTGTCCGGGCTGTTCGACGGCCCGACCACGGTGGCGCCCGACTTCGACGCCCCGCTGCAGACGGTCGACCTGTCCCGGCTCGACGGCCGCGGCGACGAGACGGTGGCCATGACCCTGGCCTGCGTCTCATCCTGGGGCCAGGCCGCCATCGACGCCGACGGCGGCCCGGTCCGGCTGGTGATCCGCGACGAGCTGTGGCGTTCCATGCGCATCCCGGCCATGGTCCGCAAGATCGACTCCGATCTCCGGCTGTCCCGCGCGCACGGCACCATCCAGGTGCTGGCCACGCACCGGCTGGCCGACTTCGAGGCGGTCGGCACCGCTGGCAGCGAGGAGGCGGCGATTGCCCGCAACCTCATCGCCTCCTGCGACATCCGGGTCTGCCTGGCCCAGGACACCGCGCCGCTGGCCATGACCCGCGAGGTGATCGGGCTGACCGACACCGAGTGCGCGCACATCGGCTCCTGGTCGGCCGCCCAGATCGGCCGGGCGCTGTGGAAGGTGGGCCGGGCCAGCTCCAACGTCGTGCACGTCATGCTGACCCCGGCCGAGCAGCGACTGTTCTGGACCAACGAGAAGATGGCGGTGTAAGCGGTGCGGCTAGGCGGCCGGTCAGGCGCAGTGCGGGTTCCGCTGGTCATCGGAGCCGTCGTCGTCGCGCTCACCGCGGCCATCGCGGTGGTCGCCGCCGGCGCCGGGCTGGTCAGCCCGGCGGGCTCGTGCGCCCCGGTCGTGAGCGTGGGCGCCGCCGCGGGGCAGGGCCTGAGCCTGGACGCCGGCCAGCTCGCCGACGCCCGCATCATCTACGCGGTCGGCGCCGGCCTGGGCCTGCCCGAGCGAGGCGAGGTCGTTGCCCTCGCCACCGCGATGCAGGAGTCCGGCCTGCGCAACCTGTCCTACGGGACCTCTGACTCCCTCGGCCTGTTCCAGCAGCGGCCCTCGCAGGGCTGGGGCACGGCGGCGCAGATCATGGACCCGGTCACCTCAGCGCGGTCGTTCTACCTGCGACTGGCCCAGGTCGCCGGCTGGGAGTCCATGCCGGTCACCGTGGCCGCCCAGGCCGTCCAGCGCAGCGGCTTCCCGGGCGCCTACGCCCAGTGGCAGCCGCTCGCGGCCCGGCTGGTAGCCTCCTTCGGCGGCGGCGGCGGCGGGCGGACCATCACGTGCGCCACCCTGGACGCCAACGTGGTGCCCGGCGGCCGCGGGGGCGGCGGCAACGCGACGCTGCCCCGCTCCTACGAGCTGCCCTCGAGCACCCCGCTGGCGGTGGCGCGGGCCATCCGCTTCGCCCTGGGGCAGCTCGGCACCGCCTACCAGTTCGGCGGCTCCTGCACTGACTCGCACAGCCCGGACATGGCGCTGCACTGCGACTGCTCGTCTTTGACCCAGCAGGCCTACCGGGCGGCCGGGATCGAGCTGCCCCGCACCACCTTCCAGCAGGTGGACGTCGGCACCCCGGTGTACTCGCTCGGCGCGCTGCGGGCCGGCGACCTGCTGTTCGCCGCCGGCTCCGACGGCACCCCGCAGAACCCGGGCCACGTCGGCATGTACATCGGCGACGGCATTATCGTCCAGGCCCCGCAGACCGGCGAGGACGTTCAGCTCAGCACCCTGTCCTCGTGGGGGTCCGCGATCGTCGCCATGCGCCGCATCGCCTGACAGACCCCCGAGCGCCCCCCGTTACGAGGCGTTGGGAGTGCTGGCCCGTTGGGTCGGCGCTGGCGGTAACGGCTGGTGGTGTCCGTCATTACGATGTGGTTTGTGGCTGATGGCTGGTTTGTGGGGCGGGGTGGTGAGCTGGCGCGCTTGCGGGGGCT
>Ga0209839_10000005_pt1 | contig 82432 bp, 80 predicted proteins | sample OrgsoiDNA2013050_FD_185800 | JGI IMG/M metagenome (GOLD analysis project Ga0209839, IMG submission 185800) | Permafrost soil microbial communities from the Arctic, to analyse light accelerated degradation of dissolved organic matter (DOM) -... | ecosystem: Environmental > Terrestrial > Soil >... | reverse complement strand
TCTGACGCCGTGGTCGGCAAACCACCTCCCGAACCAGCCGCTCTGGCCGTAGACGAGCAGCAGCGCCAGGCCCACGATCACCGGCGAGACGGCGAACGGGAGGTCGATCAGCGCGTCGAGCACCTTCCGCCCTCGCGCGCGGCTTCGGACCAGCACCATCGCGCAGCCCACCCCGAAGATCGTGTTGAGCGGAACCGCGATCGCTGCGACGATGACCGACAGCCAGAAGGCGCTTACCGCAGCCGGAGTGGTGATCCAGCCCCATGCCGCCCCGAAGCCGTGCTCGAACGTGCGTCCGAACACCACGCCGAGCGGCAGCAGGAGGAGCAGGGTCAGATAGAGCAGCACGACCGTCCGCGCCGACAGGGTCGCCCGGCGACTAACGTGCACCGCGCGACCCCCCGAGCCAGCGCAGCGCGAACAGGACCACCAGCGAGATCGCCAGCAGCACCACCGACAGCGAGGCAGCGGCACTCGGAGCGTCGCTCTCGATGTCGGCGAAGATCACGATGCTGGCGATCTGAACCTTGCCCACGATCAGCACCAGCGCCCCGATCTCCCCCACCGAGCGCGCGAACGCCAGCGCTGCGCCCGACATGATCGCCGGGCGCAGCGCCGGCATCACGATCCGCCGAAAGGTGACCACGTTCGAGGCGCCGAGCGAGGCTGCCGCCTCCTCGACCTCGCGGTCGAGCTCGATCAGGACCGGCTGCACCGAGCGCACGACGAACGGGAGCGTCACGAACAGCAGGGCCACGATCACCGCCGCCCGCGTGTAGGCGAGGTGGACGCCGAACGGACTGTCGGGCCCGTAGAGAGCCAGCAGCGTCAGTCCCGCGACGATCGTGGGGAGCGCGAACGGGAGGTCGATCAGCGCGTTGACGAACCGCTTGCCCGGGAACTGGTCGCGCACCAGCACCCAGGCGACCAGCGTCCCCATCACCGCGCCGATCGCGGCGACGAGCAGGGACACGACCACGGTCACGGCGATCGCCCTGAGCGCCACGTCGTTGGTGACCGAGTCCCAGAACGCGCTCGGCCCGTCGGCAAAGGCCTTGGCCACGACCGCCGCGAGCGGGATCAGCACGATCACGCTCATGTAGAGCGTGGCCAGGCCCAATCCGAGCCCTCCGCGGCGCGCCGGGCGAACCCGGCGCGCCGCCCGCGACGACGGCGCCGCCGGCGCCGCCGGCGCCGCGAGGGTGCTACTTGGAGGCAGTGGGCACCCCGGCTTGCTGTTCGATCTTGGTGATCGATCCCGTCGCGGGGTCGAAGAAGGTGCTCTTGACCTTCGTCCAGCCACCGAGGAAGTCGATCGTGAACAGCTGCGGTGGCGTCGGGAACTTGCTCGCGAACTGCTTGGCCACCGACGCGAGCACCGGGCGATAGCCCTGCTGCGCCCAGATCGTCTGCCCGGCCGAGGTCCACTGGTAGTTGACGAATGCCTGCGCCTGGGTTGCGTGAGCGCTCTTGCCCGTGACCGCGATCGGCGTCTGGATCAGGATTGTCTGCTTCGGAATCACGAACTGGACCGAGTCTCGGGCCTTCTCCGCCGCCAGCGCGTCGCTCTCATAGTCGAGCAGCACATCGCCCTTGCCGCCGGTGAACGTCTGCAGCGCCGCGCTGGCACTCGAGTCCTGGACGCTGACGTTCTTGGTCAGCAACGTCCGCACGTAGGCCAGCGCCTGGGCCGGGGTCTTGCCCTCCTTCAGCTGAGCTCCGTAACCGGCGAGGATGTTCCACTGCGCGCTGCCGGAGGTCGAGGGGTTCGGGGTGATCACGTCGATCCCCGGCTTGATCAGGTCATCCCAGCCGGTGATGTGCTTCGGATTGCCCTTGCGCACGACCAGCACGACGACCGAGTCGCTGGAGAACCCCTTAGCGGAGCCGGCGTTCCAGCTCTTGGCGACGATCCCGCTCTTGACCAGGCGCGTCATGTCGGGCGTGGTCGAGAACGCGACCACGTCCGCGGGCTGGCCGCTGTCGACCGCCCGGCTCTGTGAGCCCGAGGCGCCAAACGACTGGCCGAACGAGACGCCGTTGCCGGCTGAAGTCTGGGCGAACGCCCCGGTCAGCGCGTCGTAGGCCTTCTTGGGCGTCGAATACGCGACCAACTGCAGTTGCGTGCCGCCGCTCTTGGCGCTGCTTGACCCGGCGGCGCTGCTCGTCACATCGGATGAGCCGCCGCACGCGGCCAACCCAACCGCGCCCAGCACCGCCGTCAATCCAACTGCAGCGCTCCCCCAATTAATAGATAAATGTCGTTTCATGCGCTCCTGTCTAAAGCATTGTTTGTCGATCGAGTTTCAGGATTGCACATTCTCCACCACCATGTAGAGCAGCTTTGTGCGGAATAGGTTAGGCCCGATGAGCTCACCCCGGACGCCGTTCTGGCGGCAGGATCGCTACCCTCAGGCGGCGCTATGCGCTTCTTCGAGTACGAATCGCGAGCGATCGTCGCCAAGGCCGGGATCCCCGTGACCAAGCACGGCTTCGCCACATCGGCGGACCAGGCGAGGACGATCGCCGAGGAGATCGGCGGCCCTGTGGTGATTAAGTCACAGGTGCTGACCGGCGGGCGGATGAAGGCCGGCGGCGTGCAGTTTGCCGATACCCCGCAGGAGGCCGAGCGCCACGCCGAGAATGTGCTGTGGCTCGAGATCGGCGGTCACATGCCGCGCGGCGTCCTGGTCGACTCGCGCGCGGCGGTCAAGCACGAGTACTACGCCGGAGTGGTCTGGGACGGGATCCGCAAGCTCCCCGTGATGCTGTTCTCGGACATGGGCGGGATCGACATCGAGGAGGTTGCCGAGGAGCACCCCGATCACGTCGCGCGCGGTCACTTCTCGACCCTGCGCCCATTTTCCGACTGGCAGGCCAAGCAGGTGATCGCCTCGCTCGGGATCACCGGCTCGGCGCTGAACCGCCTGACCCCGATCCTCGCGCAGCTCGCCCGGTTGTTCCTGGACTACGACATGACGCTGGCCGAGATCAACCCGCTCGGAGCGCTGCAGGACGGCTCGATCGTCGCGCTCGACGCCCACATGGACATGGAGAACGAGGGCCGGCCGCGCCAGCAGGCGCTGCTGGCCGAGCTCGGGGTCGGCGACGATGAGACCCGCCAGGCCCGCGAGCCGACGCCGTTCGAGCTCGCCGGCGAGGCGGTCGACGCCCAGGACCACCGGGGCGTGGCCGGCAACGTGACCGAGTTCGACGGCAACCTGGGGCTGGTGATCGGCGCCGGCGGCGGATCGCTGACGCTGTTCGACGCCGTCCGCGCCCACGGCGGCGACCCGGCCAACTACTGCGAGATCGGCGGCAACCCGTCCGTCCGCAAGGCCTGCGGCCTGGCCAAGCTGGTGCTCCAGAAGCCCGGCGTGGACAAGATCGCGGTAATGATGTCGATCGTCTCCAACACGCGCGTGGACATCGTCGCGCGCGGGGTGATCAAGGCGTGCGTCGATCTGGGCTACGACCCGGCCGAGAAGATCGCGATCTTCCGCATCCCGGGCGCCTGGGAGGAGGAGGGATTCAAGATCCTCGACCGCTACGGGGTCGAGTACGCGGATCGCTCGGTTTCGCTGCACGAGGCGGCGCGCCGCGCGGTGCAGAAGATCCAGGGGACGGTCTAGATGTCGATCCTGATCGACGAGCGCACCACCTTCATCGTCCAGGGCATCACCGGGCGCGAGGCGGTCAACCTGACCCGCGAGTGTCTCGATTACGGCCGGGGAGCCAAGATCGTCGGCGGGGTCACCCCGGGCCGGCTCGGTCGAGACATCCACGGCGTCCCGGTGTTCGACACGGTCGCCCAGGCGGTCGCCCATCACGGCGCTCCGATTGACGGGTCGGTGGTCACGGTCCCCCCCGCGTTCACCAAGGATGCCGTGTTCGAGGCGCTCGAGAACGGCGTCAAGCTGATCGTGATCGTGACCGAGCGGATCCCCCGCGGCGACGTCGCGCAGATGGTCGAGCTGGCCCGAGAGCGCGAGGCGCGGATCATCGGGCCGAACTGCCTCGGGATCATCGTCCCGGAGGTGATCAAGATGGGCGGCATCGGCGGCCCAGCGCGCGACGCCGCCAAGTCCTACTCCCCCGGCGAGGTCGGGGTGATCTCCCGCTCGGGGGGCATGACCACCGAGATGTCCTCCACCCTCACCGCGGCGGGCCTTGGCCAGTCGACCGCGGTGTCGATCGGCGGCGACGCGATCATCGGCTCCAGCTACGCCGAGCTGATGCCCCTGTTCGAGGCTGACCCGGACACGCGGGCGATCGTGATCTATACCGAGCCGGGCGGCCGGATGGAAGCCGAGCTGGCGCGCTGGGTGACCGAGAACGAGTCTCGCCTGCCGATCGTCGCGTTCATGGCGGGTCGGTTCATGGACGAGATGCCGGGGATGAGCTTCGGGCACGCCGGCACGATCGTCGAGGGCAAGGAGGACACGGCGACCGAGAAGATCGCCCGGCTCGCCGAAGCCGGGATCGTGGTCGCCGAGGAGATCTCGGAGATCCCGGCGATCGTCAAACAACGGCTCGGTGCCACAGCGTGAGCGACGGGCTGTTCATCAACGTCGAGGTCGATCCGGCGATCGCGCATGACCGCGCCCTCGCCGCCAAGCTGGCCGAGGTGTGCCCGGTCGACATCTTCCGCGCGGGCGAGGACGGCGTCGAGATCGTGACCGAGAACCTCGACGAATGCGTGCTGTGCGAGCTGTGCCTGAACGCCGCCCCGCCCGGCAGCGTGCTGGTGATCAAGCTCTACGACGGCGGCTCCGTGCTCGGCAGCTGAGTAGGGCTCCCGTAGGTACCGGGGGCACTGCTCACCGCCTCGCCGCGAATCTGCTCCGGGGCCATGTAATTAGGCGAGCCGAGCGCCTGACCGGGGCGCCTGAGCCCTAGAACCAGGCCGTGGCGATCGGGCGCATCGTGATCTGGGCGCTGTGCTGTGCCCCGGCGAAGATCGTCCACACGGAGCTTGAGCGCTGGACGTTTCCGTACAGCCCGAGCCCGTCGGAGCAGTCGAAGTTCAGCCGCTGGTTGGCGATCACGTTGGATGCGCCGCTGATCGGCAGGCATTTGGAGCCGTCGGCGAGCTGGATCGCCCACGGCTGGCCTCGGGTGCCCTGATCCTTGACCGGGCCGGCGCTCGGCAGCCCGCCGGGAATGTTGACCAGGATCCCGTTGTTCGCCCACGGCCCGTTATTCGGGCACAGCACCTGCGTCTGGTTGACCATGAAGCAGGGGTCATAGATGCTGTTGGCGGCCGAGCAGCGCCACGCGTCGGAGCGCGCGATCACGATCGAGTTGCCGAAGCACGATCCCCGTGCCTCGTGGGTCACCGACGCCGCCAGTCCCCCGCTCGCGTTGACGGGGCTGAAGATCTGGGCCGCTGTCGGCTGCTGAGGGGGTGCGGTGCTGGTCGAGCTCGAGATCGACGTCGAGGTCGAGGTCGAGACGGATGCCGAGGTGGGCGTCGTGCTCGACGTGCTCGTGGTCGGGCCGCTTCCCCCCGACCCGAGCGCGAGCGCCACGCCGACGCCGACCACGGCCGTCAGCAACAGTGCCCCGAGCCCCAGCGCCCACGACCGCGGGCGGCCGCGCGGCGGACCGCTCGCGGCGGCTAGCTCCGTCGGCACGAGCCCAGCGATCACGGTCGGCGCGTCGGGGTCGGCGATTGCCGCGGCTCCCGTCGCGACCGTGCGATCGTCACCCACGTCCGTGCGCCCGACGGCGCCCGCGATCACGGCCCGACCGAAGTCTCCCGCCGACTGAAACCGGTCTTCCGGGCGCTTGGCCATCGCCCGCATCACCGCCGCGGCCAGCGGCGCCGGGACGTCGCGCAACGGCGGCGGCGTGTCGTTGACGTGCGCGAAGATCTTCGCGATGTCGGAGTCACGGGGGAACGGCACCGCACCCGCCAGCACCTCGTAGGTCACGCAGCCCAGCGCATACACGTCGGCACGGGCGTCGACGCGACGGCCCTCGACCTGCTCGGGAGCGATGTAGTCGACGGTGCCGACGAACATCCCGGTCTTGGTCATTCCGCGCGAGTCGGAGCTCTTCTTGGTCAGCCCGAAATCGGTCAGATACACGTGCTCGCCGGCGGCGACGAGGATGTTGCCCGGCTTGACGTCGCGATGCACCAGCCCCTGCGCGTGGGCCGCGTCGAGCGCGTCGGCCACCTGTGAGATCAGGCGCCCCGCGCGCTGGGGTGCCAGCCTGCCGGCCTGGCGCAGCAGCCCGCCGAGATCGACGCCCTGGACGAACCGCATCGCGATGAACAGCAGGCCGTCCTCCTCGCCGACCTCGTACACCGGAATCACGTTCGGATGCTCGATCTCCGCGGCCGTCGCGGACTCCTGCTCAAACCGTGCGCGAAAGTCGGGGTCAGCGGCCAGCTCGGGGGCGATCACCTTGATCGCCACGACCCGGTCCGGGCGACGCTGCCGGGCGCGGTAGACCAAGCCCATCCCCCCGCGTCCGGCCAGTACCTCGATGCGGTAGCCGCCGATCTCGTCCCCGGGCCCCAGCCTTCGCACCACCGGCAGACTACGGCGCAGGCTGAGCGCTGTCCACTGGGCCTGGTGCTCAGCGTGATCGCCGGCCCAGCGCGCCGTCAAGCGGGTCGAACACCAGAAGCGAGTCCGCAAACCGGGCCACGACGCTGAACCCCTGGACACGCTCCCGCGCGAGCCGGCGGCCGCTCGCGTGTCGCGCTTTTCATCCCCGGGCTCTAGCATCGCCGTCGATGGCACTCAGAAATTGCGAGCACTGCGGCAACGAGGTGCCGGCGAGCCGGTTCTGCATTCGCTGCGGCCACGAGCACGAGGGCGGCGATTCGGCGCTGTCGGGAATCTCGCGCGTGCCCGGCGCGTCACTCGTCGGGCGTGGGCTCTCGGGCGTGATGAACATCGACCCCACGTCGCTGTCGGGCGTCCGGCGCGCGTTCGCCGCCGCCCCCAACGAGAGTGTGCTTCGCCCCACGATCGTCTCCACGCTGTTCCCGCAGCTGCCGCGCCCATCGATGGCCGTGTTTCGGACCTGCCTGGGCCTGGGCCTGGCGACGGTGCTGGTGCTGGGCGTGGCGGGCCTGTACCCGGTGGCGCTGATCGCCGGCGCGGTGCTGCTGCCGATGCTCGTCGTGCTCTACATGGTCGACGTCAACGTGTTCGAGGAGCAGTCGCTGCCGGTGATCGGCGCGACGCTCGCCTGGGGCGCGGTGACGGGAGCGCTGACGGCGCTGATCGCCAAGGGCCTGTCCCCATCGGGCACCGAGGTGTTCGTCGGCGGCAGCGGCAGCCTCGTGCTCACCCGCGGGGTGCTGATACCGCTGTTGAGCGCGGTGTTGATCCTGCTCGGGCCACTCGCGCTGCTGAGATACCCGCGCTTCTCGACCGTGCTCGACGGTGCGACGTTCGCGGCCGCCAGCGCGTCCGCGTTCGTCGGCGCCGAGGTGATCGTGCAGGCGCTGTCGGCGCTCGGTCACGGGCTTCGACCGCCCGGCTCGGTACTGCCGTGGCTGGTCCAGCTGGCGATCATCGCCGTGGCGCTGCCGCTGGTGACGATGGCCTCGATGGGCGCCACTGCCGGGGTCGTGTGGCTGAAGCTCCGGGCGCCGATTCGCGATCGCAGCGCGTTTGGGCGCCTCGGGTCGGTGTACGTCGCGGTGCCGCTGGGCTGCGCGGCGCTGGTGATCGCGGCGATCGTGCAGCTGACCCTGCGGGGTGGGGTCGCGCTGGCGATCATCGCGGTGCTGGCCGTCCTAGCGCTGCTGTGGCTCAGGCAGGTGATTCACGTGGGCTTGCTGGAGGAGGCATTGCTGATCGAGGATGCACCGATCATCACCTGCGCCAACTGCGGACATCGGACCCGTCGCGGCACGTTCTGTGAGAGCTGCGGCATCGCCCTCGCCGCGTTGCCGGCCAGCCGATCCTCGGTCGGCCCCTCACCGCTGGCATCATCTGGCGTGAAGCCGGACTGAGTCGGGGCATCCAGGGGCACCAGGGGCGCGTCAAGATCGTGGAACACCGCGGCAGCTCGAGGGGAACGGACACGTGGGTATAACCCTGCGCTGCACGGCGGGCCCGTCGGCGGGCGAGAGCATCACGATCGACGACGAGCTGGTGCTCGGGCGCGACCAGTCGCCGGCGGGCCGTCTCGGAGGCGACCCGCGGCTTTCGCGCCGCCACGCTCGGGTGTTCATCGACGAGCAGGGCCGCGCGATGGTCGAGGACCTGGGATCGACCAACGGGACGTGGCTGAACGGAGCGCAGCTCACCGACGCGCGGGCGTTGACCAGCGGCGACGAGCTCAAGACCGGACAGACGACGTTCGAGGTCGAGCTTCCCGCCCCGCCGGTGCTCACCAAGCCGGACACCGTGATTCCCGGCGTCACGGCAACGGTGCTCGATGCCCCGCCCGCCCGACCTCGGCTGCTGGTTCTCTCCGGCCCCAAGGAGGGTGAGGAGATACCGCTCGCGGACGAGCTGCTGATCGGTCGCGGCTACGGCGAGCCCGGAGCGCTGGGCGGCGACCGCCTGCTCTCACGGCGCCACGCCCGGGTCGCGCGCGGGTCGGGCGGAGTGTTCTTCCTCCAGGACACCGGGTCGACCAACGGGACGATGCTCAACGGCGCCCTGGTCCGCCACGCCCACGCCCTGGGCGACGGGGATGTGATCCAGCTCGGCTCGAGCCGACTCCAGGCGCAGGGATGTCCCCGCGCTTCGATGGCCGTCGATCTCGATCACCAGCCGGGCGCCCCGGCGCCCGCGTTCGAACCCCTCGACGCCGGACCGCTCGACCTGGCCGGCCACGGCTCCCCGGGCGCGATTCCGGACCCGGGGCATGCCGCCGGCCACGGCGCCGCGGCCGCTCCGGGCGCGATTCCCGGCGCGGTGCCGGCCAGCGCCCTCGGCCCGGAGCATGCGGCCGCCGGTCACTTCGTCCCTCGGGGCGCAGCCGGCGCCCGCCTGTCCTCGCGTCGGGTGATCGCCGCGTTCGCCGCGGTGTTCGCCGCCGCCGCGATCATCGCGGTGGTGGTGGTCGTGGTCGCGGCTCCGCTGGGCAGCCGCGCCTGCCCGCAGGGGTTCGTATGCCACACGCCCCCCACGGCGGCGCCGCTGCGCGCGCTGACGACGTTCACCGGGGCGCTCGGGTGGCGGATCGAGTACGACGGTCAGATGGCGACGCCGGCCTCGGCAAGTGCCAGCGCCAACCAGCTTGTGCTCCAAGACACCGCCGCGTGGGACCGCTTGGTGGGTCAGACGCCGGGCAGCGGCGTAATCGCCGTGCTCGTCCGGGCGTTCCGGTCAAGCCAAACCTCCCCGCAACAGGCGATTCAGACGATCGCCGGCGACATCGGCTCGCACCTGCTCGGCGCCGCGGACGCCCCCAGCTCCGACCAGATGTTCGGCCAGCCGGTGCTGGGCTTCCATCCTGCCCAGGGCGAGGTCCTGGAAGGGAGCCAGCGGACGCCGCAGGGACCCGGAGGCCTGGTCAAGGTGGCGGTGCTCTCTGCCTCCTCGGGCGGCGTCACGATCGGCGCCGCGGTCGTGTATCCGGTCCAGCGCAGCCAGACCCAGGGCAGCAACCCCGATCGCCCCTACGACGGCTTCGGCGATCAGATCCTCGAGACCGTCCGCTTCCCCAGCGACGGAGCCACATGACCGGGGCGGCCCGAGGCCCGAGGCCCGACCGGCGCCGGCGCGTCCCGGGCCCCCGCGCCACGAGCCCTGACAGCCTGAGCCACCGCGGCCCGAGCCCGGACGGGCGCCGGCGTGGGTGGAGCCCGGACGGGCGCCGGCGTGGGTGGAGCCCGGACGGGCGCCGGCGCCGATGGAGCCGGCGAAAGCTGGCCGCGTTCGCGCTGATCACGTTGGCGGGCGCCGCCGGCGCCGGTGCCGTGTTGGCGACGCGAGGCGGACAGCCGCCCGCGGTTCGGGCGGCTGCGGCGGCCGAACGGTCGCGACGAGTCGGCCCGCTGATGCACGGAACGATTCGCTTTGCGCTCGACCTGCGCCTGCGCGAGCGCGAGCTGGACGCCTACCTCCAGCACGTCAACCCGGGCGGCGGTCCCAGGGCCAGGCTGACCGCGGCGGGCTTCGGGGCACGCTTCGGGCCCAGCAGCAGAGAGCTGGCTCGGCTGCGCAAGGCGCTGCGCGGGCTCGGAATCGCGGTCGCCCACGTGTACCCGCAGCGCACCGCGATCCTCGTCAGCACCAGCGTCGCGCAACTTCACCAGCTGTTCTCGCTGCGCTTCGCCCGCTATGTCCTGCCTGACGGACGGCGCTACTTCGCCCCGGACGGACCACCCCGGATCCCTCCTGCCCTGGCTCCGTACATCACCGGGCTCGGTGACCTGTCCGACCGGCCGACCCCGGCCGACGACATTCCCACTGGCGGCCTCACCGCCGCCCGTACGGCCAAGGCCTACGACATCACCGCGCTGTGGAACGCCGGGGTCCGCGGTCAGGGTCAGACGATCGCGGTCGCGACCGACTTCGGCGCGGTCAACCCCGCAGACCTGCAGACCTTCGCGCAGCGCAACGGCATCGCGCCCCCGCAGATCGGACTCGTGCAGGTCGACGGCGGGAGCACGTACAGCCCCAGCGCCGGCTCCGACGTCGAGGTCGACCTCGACCTGCAGATGATCCTCGGCGTCGCCCCCGATGCCCACATCATCGACTACCAGGGCTCTGACGGGTCCAAGAGTCCGACGCTCAGCCCCGGGCACTCGCTGGCCGATCTGTACAACCGAATCGAGCAGGACGGGCAGGCGAGCATCGTCTCGACCAGCTATGGACTGTGCGAGAGCGTGCTCGCCGGTCAGAACCCCGGCGATCAGCAGCTGGTCGACAATTCGCTCAAGGCGCTCGAGGCCAGCAGCGTGACGGTGTTCGACGCCTCGGGCGACACCGGGGCCTACGCGTGCCTGCAGGCGGCTCAGATCCAGCCGGCCAGCAAGCTGTCATCGTCGTTCACCGGCCTGTCGGTGCAGACCCCCGCCAGCAGCCCGTATGCCGTGTCGGTCGGCGGCACGCGGCTCGAGCTACGGTCGGATGGCAGCTACCTGACCGAGTCGGCGTGGGCTGATCCGCTTCAGCGCGGCGGCGGTGGCGGCGGCATCTCGGCCACCGAGTCACGACCCCCGTGGCAGCAGGGACCCGGCGTGATCCAGCCGAGCATCAACCCGCGAGGCGCGCGACAGGTGCCGGACGTCGCGGGCCCAGCCGATCCCAACAGCGGCTTTGAGCTCTGCTACACGCACCCCGGGGCCTCGGCGCCGGCCTGCGCCGGCGGGATCGGCGGCACCAGCGCCGCGGCGCCGTTCTGGGCGGGCTCGATGCTGCTGGTTCAGCAATACGCCGCGGCTCACGGCGCCGGCTCGCTGGCTCGCTGCTTCGCCGGCCCAATCCTCTACGACCTCGCGGCCAAGCCGCAGCCGGTGCCCGCCTTCCATCAGATCAGATTCGGCAACAACGGCTTCTTCCCCGCGACCTCGGGTTGGAACTTCGCCACTGGCCTCGGCAGTCCCGACGTGTTCAATCTCGCGCAGGACTACGCGGCCTTCCTGCGCTCCCGGTCGTCGCGCAGCTGCCCCTTCTGAGCCCCGCAGGCGCCACCATCGGGGCACTGGGCTGGCAAGTCCGAGCCAAGAGGGGAGTGCGGTGCCCTGTTGCTCGGCGCTATGCTCGCTGATGCAGGCTGAGCAGTCGCGGAGGTGAAGTGCCTTCGAGGAAAGTCCGGACATCACAGGGCAGGGTGGTCGGTAACGCCGACCCGGGGAAACTCGCGGGAAAGTGCCACAGAAATGACACCGCCTAAGCCTGGGGCCGCTGCAGAGCTTCAGGCCGGTAAGGGTGAAATGGTGCGGTAAGAGCGCACCGGCGTCGCGGTGACGCGGCGGCCAGGCAAACCCCACCCGATGCTAGGCCAAGCAGGACCGTTCGTAGGTGACCCGCCAAGGTCCGGGTAGGCCGCTCAGATGGATGATTGCTCTCGACAAGATCCGGCTTACAGGCCTGCTACGGAGCAGCCCCGCCACGGCGGGGCTGCTCTACGTCTTCGTTCACGACTCGGGCATCCCGGCGGACCCCGCACCCGCGCTCGCACTGGCGGGAATCGGCTCGGGTCCGACCGCCGCCCGGCGATCGCGCGCCTGAAAGAACTCCGCCCCTTCGATGCTCACCCGGGGGACGACCCGGTCAAGCCAACCGGGCATCCACCAGTTCGCCTTGCCCACCAGGACCATCAGGGCCGGCACCAGCAGGCACCGCACCACGGTCGCGTCGAGGATCACCGCGACCGCCAGTCCGACCCCGAACTGCTTGATCGTCGGATCTCCGTTGAGGACGAAGCTGCCGAACACGAACACCATGATCAGCGCGGCGGCGGTGATCACGCGAGCGCTGGTCACGAGGCCCAGGACGACGGAGCTTCTGTTGTCCTCGCCGGCATGGACGTGCTCCTCGATCTGGCTGACCAGGAACACCTCGTAATCCATCGACAGCCCGAACAGAATCGCGAACATGAACAGCGGCACGTAGGACACGATCGGAACCGGCCCGCTGAGTCCGATCAGGCCGCTGAGCCAGCCATACTGGAAGATCGCGGTCAGCACTCCGTAGGAGGCGCCGATCGACAGCAGGTTCATGACCGCCGCCTGAGGCGGGATCACCAGGGTTCGGAACGCCAGAATCAGCAGTACGAAGCTGAGCGCGATCACGACCACGATCTGCAGCGGGAGCCGGCTCGAGATCTCCGCCGCGAGGTCCACGTAGCCGGCGGTGCTGCCCCCGACGTCGGCCTGCATGTCCGTGCCCTTCTCGGCGCTCGGAATCGAGCTTGACCGCAGCTGCTTGACCAGATCCGAAGTTGCCTGCTCCGCGGGCCCGGTCTTCGCGATCGCGTTGAAGTACGCGGTGGTTCCCGGCTTGTCGATCTGGATCGGCGTGATCGACGCCACCCCGGGGGTCGAGCTGACGTCCTTTTCCAGGGTCTGAAGGCGCGGGTCGCTGGCGCGCGCGTCGCTCTGCGAGCTGCTCCCCGAGCTCGATGAGGTCGATGAGGTCGATGAGCCGGACGAGCTCGAGCCGCTCGAGGAGGACGCCTTCGCCGGCGACTTCAGCGACACGGCGATCAGCAGCGGTCCGTTGACCCCTGGGCCGAAGTTCTCGGAGATGAGGTCATAGGCGCGTCGCGCCGTGGTCGAGGTGGACAGAGCGGCCACGTCCTGCTGGCCCAAGGTCATCGACAGCAGGGGAATCGTCAGCGGCACGAGGATCGCCAGCGCCGCCAGGCCGGCGATCACCGGGTGCGCGGCAACGTCGTTGGCCCACTTCGACCACAGGCCCGGTTTGGCTTGCGATTCGCGGTCGCCGCCACGGACTCGCAGCGAGTTGATCCGAGGTCCGATGATCCCGAGCAGCGCCGGCAGCAGCGTCAACGCGGCGAGCACCGCGACGACCACGGCGACGGCCGCCATCAGTCCCATCGTGGTGACCAGCGGGATCCCGGCGACCGCAAGGGAGACGAGCGCAATCGTCACCGTTCCGCCGGCGAAGAACACTGCCCCTCCCGACGTCGCCACTGCTCGGGCGATCGACTCGTGCAGCGGCAGTCCGTTGTTCAGCCCGCGGAAGTGCCGCGTCACGATGAACAGCGCGTAGTCGATCCCGACCCCGAGCCCGATCATCGTCGCGAGCGTCGGGGCCACGCTCGGCACGGTCGCGACATGGCCGAGCAGGCGGATTATCGCCAGCGAGGAGAGCAACGCCAGGATCGCGGTGAGAATCGGCATCAACATCGACACCACGGTCCCGAACGTGAACGTCAGGATCACCATCGCCGCGATGATCCCGATCAGCTCGCTGGACTCGGTGGAGGGCTTGGAGACCTTCTGACCAAGCTGGCCTCCGGTCTCAACCTGCAATCCGGCAGCTTTGGCGGGATTGGCGCCGTCGATGATCTTCTGCGCGTCCTGCTCCGACAGCTTGCCCGGGCTGACCGCCAGCGTCACCGACAGATATCCGGTCGCCTTGTCCTTGCTCAGCGCGGAGGCGCCCTGGGTGCTCAGGGGGTTGATCACCGACGCGACGTTCGGATTCTTGGCCACGTCCGCGGCGGAGTCGTTGACCGCGCCGGCGTACTTGGAGTCGGTCAGCTGGCCGCTGGAGGTGTGCAGGACGATCGGGCTGGTTCCGTTCGCTTGGCTGGGAAACGACTTCGCGAGGATGTCGGCGGCGTGCTGGCTATCGGTGCCGGGCAACGACAGGTTGTCGTTGGTGTTGTCGCCGAGCCGATGCGAGACCGCGACCAGCACCACCGTGACCACAAACCAGACCCCCAGCACGATGAAGCGACGCCGGACGGAGAACCGCCCCACCGCGTACAAGACCCCGGTCACCCTTCAGCCACCTCGTCCTTTCACGCTAGTTCGAGCAGCTTGAAATCCTGGCTTGCCGGGACGCGACTGTCAAGGCGCGACAGTTCACACCCTCCACGAAGTGACGCTGGGTCGACCCTGATCGGTTAGGCTCGTGCTCGGAGACTGGTGCGCTAAGGAGGGCCGGGCCGCTCGATCTCCCGCTTGAGGATCTTTCCGGTGGGGCCCTTCGGCAGTTCCTCGACGAACCAGATGTGGCGCGGGTACTTGTACGCCGCAACCTGCTCCTTGACGAAGTCGCGTAGCTCGTCGGCACTCGCGCTGGCACCGTCCTTGAGCGAGACGGCGGCGCCGACGTCCTCGCCGTATTCGTCGTGGGGCACGCCGAGGACCGCAGCTTCGCGGACCGCCGGGTGCTCGTAGAGCACTTCCTCAATCTCGCGCGGATAGACGTTGTATCCGCCGCGGATGATCATGTCCTTCTTGCGGTCGACGATGAAGAAGTAGCCGTCTTCGTCGACGATCGCCATATCGCCGCTGTGGAACCAGCCGTCGCGGATCGCCTCGGCGGTCGCGTCGGGGCGACCCCAATAGCCCTTCATCACGTTGTGACCGCGGATCACGATCTCGCCCACCTCGCCCTGCGGCACCTCGTTGTCGCCGTCGTCGACGACCTTCATCTCGACGCCTTCGATCGGAGTCCCGATCGATCCCGGTTTGCGCTCGCGGTCCGGACGGTTGAACGACGCCACCGGAGAGGTTTCCGACAAGCCGTAGCCCTCCAGCACCTTGCATCCGAACTCCGCTTCGAAGCCGCGCATCAACTCGACCGGCATCGCCGAGCCGCCGGAGGCACACAGGTGGAGCATCGAGAGGTCGTAGTCCTTTCGCTCGGGGCAGTGCAGCATCGCGCCGTACATGGTCGGTACTCCCTCGAACACGTTAACCCGGTCGCGTTGGATGACTTCGAGTGCCTTGGCCGGATCGAAGCGCGGAACCAGCGTCAACGTGCCGCCGGTCGAGACCGTCGCGTTCATCCCACACGTCTGGCCGAAGGAGTGAAACAGCGGCAGCGCGCCGAGCGTGACGGCGCCTCCGTCGATCCCCAGCAGGGCGCTGATCGCCGCGCAATTGCGGCTCAGGTTGTCGTGGGTCAGCTCAGCCCCCTTGGGCGTCCCGGTGGTGCCCGAGGTGTAGAGGATCACCGCCGTGTCATCGCTCTCGGTCTGGGCAAGCTCGAAGACCGGCTCGCTGCCGTGCAACAGCTGATCGAACTCGCCCGGGACGACGAGCACGCAGTCGGTTCCGGCCTGATCGGCGCCCCCCTGCGCGTCCTGCGCAAATCCGTGCCACGCGAACAGCAGCTTCGCCCCGGAGTCCTCCAGGTAGAACGCCACCTCGCGTCGCTTGAGCAGCACGTTCATCGGCACCACGACACCGCCCGCGCGCAGCACACCGTAGTAGCAGACGGCAAAGTACGGAACGTTCGGAAGCATGATCCCAACGCGGTTACCACGAGCAAACCCGCGATCTCGCAGCAGCCCCGCGAGACGCGCCGATGCGTCGTCCAGTCCACCGTAGCTGAGCTCGGCATCGTCGAGCTTGATCGCCACGTGCTCCGGGTTGCGCTTGGCTGAGTCGGTGAGGATGGTCGCTAGGTTCATGGCTCTCCCAGGGGTCGTACGCTTGCGCCAACGCGCCGTCAGGCGCCGGTGAACTGGGACGGGCGCTTCTCGGTGAACGCCAGCACGCCCTCGGCGAAGTCGGCCGATTCGGCCCGTTCCTGCTGGAGCACCGCCTCGAGCTCGAGCAGCTCGTCAAAGCCGTCGTAGGCCCGGTCGTTGATCGTGCGCTTGATCGTCGCGTAGGAGCCCGGAGGACCGACGGCGAGCCGCGTGGCGAGCGCCGACACGGCGTCCTCGAGCTCGGCGGCAGGGACCACCTGGTTGATCATCCCCCAGCTCAGAGCCTGGGCGGCGGGGATGCGCTCGCCCAGGTAGGCCATTTCGAGCGCGCGAGCGTGGCCGACGCGCGCGGGCAGGGTCAGCGAGGCACCGCCGTCGAGTCCCAGCCCGATGTTCACGAACGCGAGCAGGAAGTACGCGGAATCGGCCGCGACGATCAAGTCCGACGCCAGCGCGAGCGAGCAGCCGATCCCGGCGGCCGGCCCGTTGACGGCCGCGATCACGGGCTTCGGAACGGTCCGCACGCGCAGGATCAACGGGTTGTAGACGGTCCGCAACAGCGTCAGCACGTCGGGGACTCCGTTGCCGCCGAGCTCCCCGCCGGCCTTGAGGTCCGCTCCGGAGGAGAACGCCCGGCCTGCCCCGGTGAGGACGATCGCGCGCACGTCGGGGTCCTCCGCGGCGTGATCGAGTGCCGCGTTCAGCTCCTCACCCAATTGCTTGGTCCACGCGTTCAGCGCTTCGGGGCGGTTGAGCACGATCCTCGCCACGCCCTCGGTGAGCGTCAGCGCGACGGTTTCTAGTTCGGACTCGATCATCGGTGGCCGCCTGACAATAGCGCTCACGGCCGTGGCTAACGGCCCGCGTCACAATCACGGACGGCCTGTCGCCCCTCGAGTGCAGCCTGTCGGCATCCGCGCTACTGATTTGCCGCCCTGCCCTAGCCTAGCCAATCATGTGAGCGTGGCAGCGCAGCCACGGCACCGACCACCGATCGGCAGCGCGTGAGCACCATAGTCGGGCTGCATGTCGTCTCCGCATACCGGGCAGCAGACGAGCTGGTGGGCGGTGAGCCCCTCCCATACCCCGGCGAGCAGCTCGTCGAGGGTAGGCTCACCGCCAACGCCATCGAACAGTGACGGCGCAGATTCCGACCGGCCGCGCCAGCGGGCGCTCGGCGGTACAAGGGTCGTGCTGGTCACGAAATGTTCCTCATCAGTCCGACCACCCGTCCCAGGACTCGGACGTCCCGGCTGCGTATCGGCTCCATCGACTCGTTCTCCGGCTGCAGTCGGACGTGGTCGGATTCCTGGTAGAAGCGCTTGACCGTCGCCTCCTCGCCTACCAGTGCCACAACGATGTCACCGTCGTTGGCGGTCTCCTGCGGCCGGACGACCACCAGGTCGTCCTCGAGGATGCCGACGTCCTTCATTGACTCACCCCGAACTCGCAGCAGATACTCGCCGTCCTCTCCACCGGCGAACGCGGGCGTCTGGATGTACTCCTCGATGTTCTCCTCAGCGAACACGGGCTGACCGGCGGCTACCTGGCCAATCAGCGGAAGCCCCGGGCGGACGAATCCCCGCACGCCGGCGGCCGCACGGTCGAGCAGCTCGATCGCTCGCGGCTTCGACGGATCGCGCCGGAGCATGCCGATCCGCTCGAGGTTGGCGAGGTGCGCGTGGACCGTAGAAGACGACGCCAGTCCGACTGCCTTGCCGATGTCCCGGACGGTCGGCGGATACCCATACTTCGCCGAGTACCGCTTGATGAAGTCGAAGATCTCCTGCTGGCGCTTGGTTAAGTCCATACGACCTCTCCTTGATCGGTTCGGCCCAGCGGGCTTACGTCGAACATGTGTTCGAAAATCTAGCGCGGTCCACGGACAGACTCAAGCCAAGCTTCAGCCTCAGGGCTCCCTGCCCACGAACACCGCGCATTTTCGAGCGGACGTGCTAAGGCGAGAAGCACTCAGCCACGTCACCTCAGCGCCGAGCACCGCCGCGCGTCGAGATCGGCGAACTCGCAGCGTCCAGCCTGCGTATCGCCTACGTGCGCCGGGGTATACTGGCCGCCCCCGCGCCTGTGGCGGAATTGGTAGACGCGCAAGGTTGAGGGCCTTGTGGACTGATTGGTCCGTGGAGGTTCGAGTCCTCTCGGGCGCACTGGAAAAGCCCCGCATCTGCGGGGTTTTTGTTTGCTCGAAGACGGTTTCTGCGTCCGTCTGACGCGGAGAGGAGCGCAGCGACTCGAAGCGGGATCGCATGAACGCTTCACAGGCTTGCGAAACCGCTGTTCGGGAGTGGAGGCGACGGAGGCTGTCAAGCGTCGTCAGCGCTAGACGGCCAAGCCAGCGGCGAGGCGGGCATATCTTGGCGTGAGCGTCAACGAGGCCGAACTGGATCCTCTGAACATGCCTGCCCGAGCGCGTACGTCACTTCCGCTTTGATGGGGCTCGGGCGTTTGCAATCGGCGCGGTCCCGGCTAACGCCAGACGGCCGCGGCGCAGGCCTGACGCGTCGACGGCCGGCTTCCGCGTCAGCACCTAAGCAGTGCTCTGGTGCTGGTTCTTCCGAGAGTTCCGGCTTCATGGCTGTGTGCTCGGCTGGCCCGCCCGGCAGACGCAGCGAGACAGTCCCGAGCGTGTGAGATCGGCGCTGTGAACGAGCACCGGCTGAGAAGATTCCCCGTGCCGATGACCTCAACGACAGGTGGAGCAGACGACCACGTGACCGGGCTCGCGCAACGCCGGTGGCGGCTGGCGTCTCCGACCACGGCCGCGATCCTTGGTGCGCTGTCGGTTCTGCTCGTCCTCGCGGCGAGCCCGCTCGAGGTGGTCGATCCTGGGTCCTTGTCGGTGAATGCGGCCGAGGACCCCGTGAGTGTTGTGCTCAGCGTCGTCTTCATGCTGGCGTTCGCGGCCGTCGGGGTGGTGGTGGCGCGGCGCGAGCCGCAAAACCCGATGGGGTGGCTGCTGCTCGCGGTCGCGCTGGTCTGGGAGGTCGGCGACTTCGCCGGCGCCTATGCCTACCAGGACTACGTGATCGATCATGGGACGTTGCCGCTGGGACATGTGGCCATGCTCGGCGACGCTGCCCAAACGCTGTTCTATGGGCTGCTGATCTTCCCGCTGATCATCTTGTGCTTCCCGGATGGCCGGCTCGGTCGGCGCTGGCGCTGGCCGCTGCGAGCGTACCTCGTGATCTGTCTCCTCGAGGTTACCGTCACGGTGAAGGTCGCCGTCGACGACTTCCGGCTGCGCCAGCCCTTTAACAGCTCGAGCAACCTCGTGGGCCTCGGTCCCTGGAGCCCGTTCGTCAGGCATGTCGAGGGGTGGACGCTGCTGGCGGTGTTTGGGCTTTCGATCGCGGCAGCCGTCTACCAGGTGCGCAATTTCCGTCGCGCAAGCGGCGAGCGCCGCCAGCAGCTGAAGTGGCTCGGGAGCGCGGCCGCGGTCTGCGCACTCGCCCTCCCCACGTTCGCGTGGGAGAACGCACCGCCCCTTGTCAGCGATCTTCTTCCCCTCGCGCTTACCGCGGTGCCGATCGCGATCGGCGTGGGGATCCTGCGCTACCGGCTGTATGAGATCGACCGGCTGTTCTCACGCACGCTGTCGTATGTGATCCTCACGGCGTTGCTCGCCGGCACGTTCGTGGGCGTTGTCGCATTGACGACGGATTTGCTTCCGTTCTCCTCGGGGGTCGGCGTGGCGGCCTCGACGTTGGCCGCGACGGCGCTGTTCAATCCGCTTCGCCGTCGGGTGCAGCGGATCGTCGATCGCCGGTTCAATCGTTCGCGCTATGACGCGGAGCGGATCGTCGAGGCTTTCGCCGCGCGGCTGCGCGACGCGGTTGAGCTCGAAAGCGTCCAGGCAGAGCTCTTGGATGTCGTCCAGCGGGCGCTCGAGCCGGCGCATGCGTCGCTTTGGATCAGGCCATCCGCGCCCGCGCCTGCGCCTAGGCCGGTGTTACCACTCGACCAGGGTCCACACGCCCGGGTAGAGCGCGTCACCCTCTGACCCGATCGCTGCGAACGCGGTCACTGCGCGCTTGAGCTCCTCGATCGCCCCCTCATTTCGTCCGGCTCGGTGCAGGACGTCGGCGAGGTTGTTGCGCAGCGCCGCTTCGTGGTGGCGGTCGCCGCGCGCGACGCACAGCTCGAGAGCTTGGCGCGTGAGGGCCTCGGCCTGGTCCAGCTCCCCGCACGCCGCGTGGTCGAGCGCGAGGTTGTTGAGCGCCGCGATTCGCACGCTCGGGTCGGGCTGGCGCGCCGATAGCTCGAGGCTCAGCTCCAGGTGCTGGCGACCGCATCCGAGCAGGCCGAGGATGTTGTGTGCCTGGGCGGCGGCGGCCTGCGCGTCTGCCTGCTGGGCGAGCTCGAGCGCTTCGAAACCCAGCGTCCGCGCCTCGTCCGCGTGACCTTGGCGCCACGCGACTCGGCTGCGGTCCGCCTGCACGGTGGCGCGGTCGGCGCCGAGCGCGAGCGCTCCGAGGTAGTGCCCATCGGCGAGTTGCCAGTCGCCGCGACGCTCGTGCACGAGACCGAGCTTGTGCTCGAGCCGGCCGGCTCCATTCGGGTCGGCGAACGCGGCCGCTGTGGTGTAGGCGAGCAATGCCGGCCCGTACTCGCCGCGCAGCGTGTGGAGGTCGCCGATCGACTCGTGCAGCGCGACCGGATCGGGGTGGCCGAGCGCGAGCGCCGCCGCGTAATGCGCGACCGCCTCAGCCCGCGCCGAGAGCCCGCGCGCGCGGTCGCCCGCGGCGGCGTACTCGAGCGCGGCCGAGTCGTCGTCGCCGGCCAGCTCGAGGTGGCGCGCGATGATCGCGTGGTCGCCGTGCCGGGCGCTGAGCGCCCGCGCGGCGCGGCGGTGCAGCAGGCGCCGGCGCGCGCGACCAACGCGCTCCTCGGCGGTCGTGCGCAGGCGCTCGTGGGTGAAGTCATAGCCGTGCTCTGACTCGGCGACCAGTCCGCGGATCGTTAGCTCCTCGAGCGCGGCGGCGATCTCCTCGTCGGAGCGGCCGCTGACCGTTCGCAGGTCCTCAGCGTCGAAGGACCGGCCGATGATCGCCGCCGCGCTCAGCACCTGGGTGGATACCTCGCCGACCGCGTCCAGACGCGCGCCCAGGATCGCGCGGACGTCTCCGGCGGCCTCGGCGTGAGCGGTCTCCTCGCTGAAGAGCAGTTCCGCCAGCAGCAGCGGCAGGCCCTCGCTCTCCCGGTACGCACGCTCGCCGGCGACCTCGTCGAGCCCTGTCACGGCGGCGAGCGCGAGCACGTCCGCACGGCGCAGGCGGGCCAGCGCGATCCGCTCGCCGAGCTCGGCCAGCTTCGCGTAGCGCCGCTCAGGATCGGGCTCGTCGCTGCGGCGCGCGCACAGGAGCAGCAGCCGGCGGTGCTCTAGCCGCCGCGCGAGATAGGAGAGCGCGTCGAGCGAGGCAGGGTCGCACCATTGCAGGTCGTCGACGAACACGACACCGGCGACCTCGTCGAACGTCCTGCCAATCAGGTGGGTGATCGCCTCCAGGAACCGCAGCCGGGCTCCGGGGTCCTCGAGCCCGGCGGCGGGCGGCGTCCCGAGCTCCGGCAGCAGCCGTGCCGCGTCCCCGCGCAGCGCCTCCTCGACGGTGCCCTGGCCGATCGCGGCGCGCAGCACGGTGGCGAGCACGCCGTAGGCCAGCCCGACCTCGCCGGCATGCGGTCGCGCGACGACGATCCGCGCTCCGTCGCGACTGAGCCGGGCGAGCGCCTCGCGCGCCAGGCGCGTCTTGCCGACTCCCGACTCGCCATGAATCACCGCCAGCCGGCCTCCAGCCCCGTCCGAGACAAGGGCGTAGGCGTCGAGGATCTGCTGCAGCTCCCGGCCACGACCGACCAGCTCGAGCTCGGTAGCCGGCGGCGGAGCGACCGGCACCCGAAGCGTCGGCTGCGTCCCGGAGCTGATCGCGATGTACAGCTCGGTGGTCTCGAGCAACGGCGCGACCCCGAGCTCACGATCGAGCACCCGGACGCATTCTCGGTACTGCTTCAACGCGTCGGCGCGACGCCCGGCGGCCGCGAACAGCTCGATCAAGCGGCGATGGGTCGGCTCGTGCAACTCGTCGAGGGCGAGCCGCTCACGCGCCCGCGCGACGGCCTCATCCACCCGTCCGGCGCCGGCGAGCGCGTCCGTCAGCCGGTCGAGCAGCGCCGCACGCTCGCGCCGCACCTCGTCCTGGATGTCGCGCAGCCAGTCGTCGAACTCGACGCTGTCGCGCAGCGCGAAGCCGGCCAGCACGTCGTCGCGGTGCAGCTTGCAGGCAAGCCGAAGCGCGCCGAGGTCGGCATCGGGATCGGCCTCGACGGCACGCGCCTCGGCGAGATCGAACCACGCCCCGTCGAGGACCAGCGAGATCGAGCTGCGGTCCGCGCGCAGCCGGTCCTCACCGAGCGCCGTGCGAAGCGTCGACAACGTCCGCCTCAGCGCCGCCCCTCCCCGCGCACCGTCGAGCTCGGGCCACAACAAGTCGGCCACGACAGCACGGCTGTGTGCGCGGTCGCTCACCGCCAAGAAAGCCAGCATCGCGACCGCCTTGCGCGTGTCGACCGCAAGCGGCCGGCCGCCGACCTCGATCAGCGGCGTCCCAAGCAGCGAGATCCGAAGTGGCTCCATGAGACGAGCATCCCACACAGGCGCAACGGTTTCGTCACGAGAGATGGGCTTCGTAACGATCTCGGAACGGGGCGGGCGTAGAAATGCGCCAACCCAGACCAAAGGAGCGCAACATGAAGTCAATCCAGTCGAAGGGAGTGGACGTGCGCAAGGTAATCCTGGCAGGAGCGGCCCTGGCCGCGGCGGTAGCACTCGCGAGCGCGTGTGGAGCATCGGCGACGGCCGCCACCAACACCGAGACCTTCTACGGGATGAGCAGCGCCGGCCCAGGCCTCAGCGTGATCGCCACCGGAGGCTTCACAGCCGGCGGGAACGCAGTGGTGACCAGCGGAAAACACGCCAAGGAGGTATTGCACTTCGCAAATGGCACGTTCACGCTTGTGATAGTGCCCCCGGGGTCTAAGCACCAGAACCTGAACCTCACGACCTGCCTCTACACGAAGACCCAATCCGGCCACTACAGGCTGACCGACGGCACGGGGGCTTACAAGGGGATCAGCGGATCGGGCAAGATCAGCGCCAGCCTGCGCGCCGCCTACCCGCTCGTCAAAGGCAAGTGCCCGTCAAACGACCAACCCGACGGGAATGGCAACCCGGAAGCGATCCAGTTCGTCGAGACCGCGACCGGCCCCGTGTCCCTACCCTAGCCGGGCCTGGCGGCGGGCCCCGACCAGCCTGCTCCCAACCCGACGATCTAGCAGCGGCCGCGCGGCCACTTCTCGCCGCGCGGCTGCTGTCCGTTGCGTTCGACCCGGCGCGTCAGCGACCATGGAATGTGCAGCCGTAACGGTTACGGAGCGGGCCCTGAGTACAACTTCAACCGATGCCGGGACCAAATCGAACTCCGCGCTCCGAGGAGCAGCCGCCGCCGGCTACCGTGCCTTCGCCGGCGGGGAGCGGATCGCCGGCAGGCGATGTCGGGCTCCCGGACCCAGGGTCGGGCGCCGACGTGATCGCCCCCGAGATCGCGGCCGACGATCCGATCCTTGACTACCTGCAGACCGCGTCGGGCGTGGTCGACTTGACCCACCTGGACCTCGATTCGCCCGCGCTCGGTCAACTGCAGGCGAGCGGCGTCGCGCTGGTCGTGCCGCTCGTGACCAACGGTGAGCTCGTAGGTCTGTTGAACGTCGGTTCGCGCCTGTCCGAGCAGGAGTACTCCGCCGACGACCGCCGGCTGCTGGAGACGCTCGCCAGGCAAGCTGCGCCGGCGATCCGCGTCGGGCAGCTAATCCGCGAGCGGCAGGCCGAGGTGCAGGAGCGCGGACGGATCGAGCAGGAGCTCCACGTCGCACAGATGATCCAGCAGAACTTCCTCCCCAAGGAGGTACCGCTTCTCGAGGGCTGGCAGGTGGCGGCCGATTACCGGCCGGCGCGGGCGGTCGGTGGCGACTTCTACGACTTCATCGATCTCAGCGACGGCCGGATCGGACTGCTGATCGGGGACGTCACCGACAAAGGGATCCCCGCTGCGATGGTAATGGCAGCGACCAAGAGCCTGCTGCGGGCGAGCGCGCAACGCCTCGTCGACCCCGCGGTGGTGCTGGCGCGAGTCAACGATCAGCTCTGCCCGGAGATCCCGGAGAACATGTTCGTCACCTGCTTCTACGGCGTGCTGGACCCCGCGACCGGGGGACTTCGATACGCGAACGCGGGTCACAACCTCCCGCTCGTCCAGACCGCGGGCGAGGCGTCTGAGCTGCGCGCGACCGGCATGCCGCTCGGGTTGATGGCGGAGATGGAGTACGAAGAGCAGGAGACGACCCTGGCCCAGGGCGCCCGCGTCCTGCTCTACAGCGATGGGCTCGTCGAAGCGCACGACTCAGACCGGGAGATGTTCGGGACCGCGCGCGTCGCAGACGTCCTGCGGACGCAAGCATCGCCTGACGGAACCGTGCGACTGTTGCTCGACGCGCTTGATCGCTTCACCGCCGAAAGCGCCGAACAGGAGGACGACATCACCCTGGTGGCGCTCGAGCGCGAGCCGGCAGATCCCACCGTGTTGAACGAGGTACCGGCGGACTCACGGCAGCGGGACAGCACCGATCGCAACCATCACGCTCAGCGCCTCCTCGCTGATTTCACGATCGCGAGCGTTCGAGGTAACGAGCGCGACGCAACACGACGCGTCGCCGAGGCACTGTCACCGATCGCGTTGACGGCGCGGCGCCTGGAGCGACTCAAGACCGCTGTCGCCGAGGCGACGATGAACGCGATCGAGCACGGCAACCGTTACGACCCGGCGCTCGAGGTGCGGATTGTCGTTGAGGCCTCGGCCTCGGCGGTCGCGGTACGGATCAGCGATCACGGCACCGCAGGCGAGATCGCCGCCACCGAGATCCCCGACATTGAAGCCAAGCTCGCGGGCCAGCAGTCCCCTCGAGGATGGGGGCTGCTCCTGATCAACGAGATGGTCGACTCGATGCGCGACACGAGCGAGGACGGCCGTCACGTGATCGAACTTGTCATGCACACGGAAGGAGGCAACGATGACGCCAGCCCCGCTTGAGACAACCACCTACCCGTCGCCGGACGGACCTGTGATCGCGCTGCGCGGCGAGATCGACGGCGACGCGAAGGACGCCCTCGCCGCCGCCTACGACTCCGTGCCCCGCGACGGACGGCTGCTGCTCGACTTCACCGACGTCCTCTACATCAACTCTACCGGCATCGCACTGATCGTCGCCCTGCTCGCCCGCGCCCGCGCCGCGAACCAGCCCGTCGCCGGAACGGGACTGTCCGACCATTACCAAGACATCTTCGAGATCACCCGGATCACCGATTTCATGACGATTCTCACGCCCAACAGCCGCCAGCACGATGACTGAGCCCACAGCGCCCTTCGTGGTGCGAGCGCTCGCGCCGACGGTCAGCGTGATCGAGATCGAAGGCGAACTCACCCGCGACTCCGAGAACGCCCTCCACGACGCCTACGCCCGCGTGTCCGACAGTGCCCGCACAATCATCCTCGCGTTCGATCGACTCACATACATGAACTCGAGCGGCATCGGGCTGCTCGTCGCCCTGCTCGTACGCGCCAAGCGCAACAACCAGCGAATACTCGCCTACGGGCTCACCGGGCACTACCGCCAGATCTTCGAGCTCACCCATCTCGACCAGGCGATCGCCATCCACGACACCCAAGACGCCGCGCTCGCCGCCATCGCCTGACCCGCCGGGCGAACGGATCCGCACCAGCGCCTGGAGCCACGACGGCTATCCGCGTTGGCGACAGAGCAGAAGTCTGGAACGCGCCGAAGATCTCTCTTCCCCATCGGGCTTGCAGCAGTGCTCTCGCGCCCGCGCGCGACGCTGCTCCTTTGCCGCGAGCGGGCGGCCTACGGGATCCCGCCAACGTTCGGTCCCGTGCTTAGGCACGACCCGGTCGATGCAGGCGCCGACCTCGCTCTCCCTTTCGCGTGGAGGGGCTCCGATAGACGCCCGCAAGATGCTCGCAAGATGGTCGCAAAGGACGACGAGCGAGCGTCTGTGCAACCGAATGAGGATGCGTAGCTGTCGCTCATGGTCGCTGTTGGGACACGTAGGTCAGCGGCTGGCGCTGCGCCGCGATGAGCGAGCACATAGAACACGGGCAATCGTGTCTCAGTCAAGGAATCTCGGCTCTCGCTCAGCGAGCGTGCAGCTACGCCACGGACCCTGCGTGCATCGGCGACGCGACGGCCGGCCCGCAGCACCTCTTGTACTTGCGCGCCGAGCCGGACCAGCACGGCTCGTTGGCCCCCGGTGGCCAGCCAACGGCCTCGCCGTTACGGAAGCGCTCCGCCGCGTAGTGCGCCCGTGCGTGCTCGGGGTCCTCGCCCTGCTCCGCGCACCAGGCCACGAACTCATCGACGACGATCGGCGCCACGGCTCGGACATGGATTCCGTGTGAGCGCATCCACTTGATGTGGCCGTCCATCCGCCGGCAGTACTCGGGATGCGAAACGCCGGACCAGTCCTCCGCGAGGCTCTCCCAACGCTCGATCGCCCGCTCGTACTCGCCGGCGGGAAACCACGCCATGGCGACGGTGACCTCGCCGTCACCTCCCGACGCCGTCTTCCCCCACTTCGGGTGCGGCGAGCCACTGGTCGGCTCGGCGCGACACCTCGGACCATGAGTGACGGTCGCTGCTCCGATCGCGCCAGGCCAAAGCGAATTCTTCGGCCTGCTGCTCGAGGTCATCCGGAGCCCGGCCAAGCGCCGCCAAGCTGCGGCGGCGGACTTCCGACAGCTGCGGGACGATGCCTTCCGGATCGTGTGTCCGGATCGCGAGCTCGATCCCCTCCCCGAGCCACTGAACAGCGAGCTCGTGGTCGCCGACCTCGCTGTAGGAGAGCCCGGCGGCGTTATACAGCCACACGTCGTCGGGATCCAGCGCCTTCAACTCCGCCCACAAATGAGCCGCTTCATCGACCCGCCCAGCCCGCAGATGAAATTCGGCGATGTCGGACCGCGGGTCCGGCCTGCCTGACCACCCGTGCTCGATCGCACGGCCCATCGCGGCGATCGCGTCGTCGTGCTCGCCGCGAAGATCGAAGGCCTTGGCGAGATCCGCGTAACACTCCGGCACCCACAGACCACCGGTGTCCGGCTCGAGTGCGAGGGCGTCAACGATCGAGCGCGCCTCGTCCAGCTTGCCCTGCTTCAGCGCTTCCTCGAACTCCACGGCATAAGGAATAGCGGACCACGGCTCGTGCGATCGACCCGAGGTCATGGAGTTTGCGGCCTTTCCACCATCTCCTCGAGCCGGCTACGCGACGTCGCCGAGGTCACCCTCGTCCCACCCATACTGAGGCGGAGCCGCGCCGCGACTCTCGATCAGGGCCGTCCCCGGAGCGTCACCGGCGTCGCGAACGTCGATCAGCTTGAGGCGCACGCGCCACTCGTCGCCGAAGTCGAATACGTACGCGACGCTCTGACCGACCTCCAGGTCCAACCGGTCAAGCCGGATCCGAGCGCTCCGATCACCGGAATCGCGGCAGAAGCCCGGGCGGCCGAAACCGGCTCCAGGCTGACGATCCCAGAACTTCCCACTCGGCCAGAACGCGTACAAGTGGTCGTCATCCCAGTCGAACGCCGCCTGCAGCAGCCGGTGAAGATCCTCAAGCGTCTTGTCCCCGCGTACGGCGAGCTTGCGGCTCACGCCGCGGATGCCGACAAGCGCAGCTCGGAAGATGTAGACGTCGGGTTCGGTGAACGTATCCATGGTGAGCATGCGCGGAGGATAAGCGCGAGGGCGGTCGTATCTGAACCGGCGAGATCGACGGCCGGCGAACCCGCCCGACCTGTCGCATCGACAGCGCGCTCCGTGACAATCCGGTTGGGGACGGTGCACCGAGTTATGGTGTTACGGCGTGACGGTGAGGTGCCGGTACTGCACTACCGGCCAGGACCTGCCGGTCCAGGCGCCGCCCGCGTCGACCGCACCGGCTTCGATGCCGGCGATGCCTGTCGTGTAGTTGGGGTCGTTGTCGGTGGCGGTGGCGACCTGGCGAGTGTCGATCGTGGCGGTGAGCGAGGCGCCGAGGATCGTCAGCGACAGATTGTGCCATTTCCCCACGCCGGCCGGAGCGGCCAAGGTGCCCGACGCGAGGACGCTCACGCCGACGTACCGGCTGTTCTTGAGCAGCTGCCACGAGCCGTCGTCGGCGAGCTTGAGGATGTAACCGCGGAAGGTGCTGATCCCGCTGCCCTGGTAGCTGAAGCGGTCAAGGACGCCCGCCGACGATCCAGCCTGCGTGAACAGCACGTCGGCGCTGACGGTGTAGTCCTTCCAGCTGGGGTCCCCGACGACGGCGTAGGGAAAGCCCGCGCGCGCGTACCAGTACACCGGCGGCTGCGGCGCCATCTGCTGCGTGCACGTCATGGTGGCATCGTCCGCGCAGGGCTGGTGCTCGAAGGCGCCGTCCATTGGTGCGAGGTAGACCGGTGTCGCGTCCAGGGGGTTGGCGGAGGGGTCGTCGGTGTACGAGCCGAGCGTGCCCGAGGGAGGCGAGGCGGCCGAGCCCTTGCTCGACCTCGCGAGCGTCGTGAACGAGTAGACGTAGCCCGGCAACAGGCCGAAGGAGAACTTCCCGCCCACCGGATGGATGTCGCTGCGCTTGAGCATCCAGTCCGTCGGGTTCGTGGAGCTCGGGTTCGTCCGCCACACGTGGATCATGCTCGCCGCCAGCCCTCCACTGATCGTGAAGTTGGCGTACTGCTCGGCGGTGGTGGTGGTCGTCTCGGCGACCGTGCTCCAGTCCGTGCCGTTCGGGGCCTTGAGCGTCGTGTAACTGCCGTTGGCGTATACGCCCGTCAGCCCGCCCAGGCCACCGTCGGCGCCGTCGACGAAGTGCCATCCCGGCGCGGTGAACCAGCTCATCATGGCGATCGCGTAGACCATCGCATTGACGGTGTAATAGCCCGACCACGGTTGGTCGGCGTACATCAACCCCTGGGTTTCGTGCGGCAGCCCCGGCGGTATCGCAGCGATCAGCGGCCAGGTGACGAAGCTCACCAGGCCCGCGTCGGGATAACCGCGGATCTCCGACCGGGCCATGCTCGGGGCGCCGGCGTTACCGTCCAAAGCCCCCAACTCGCTGGCCCACAGCGGCTTGCCGAGGTTGCGCGCAACGGAGGTGCTCAGACACTGGTTGCCGTTGGTCGGATAGCCGCACATGTCGTGCTCGGCGAGGACGCCCGTAGCGGCGCTGAACGTCGGGTCGCCGGCCACGTCGGTAGCGACCGGCCAAGCACCCGGAGTGTCGCCGGTATCGGGCATCGCGATCCGAGTGGCCGAGAACCCGGCGGCGTTGAGCACCGTGCGGAGGCTCTCCGTCCAGGTCTTCACGTAGGGCCTCTCGTTCTGGTTGCCGGCTACGTAGTCGATCGTCAGGCCGTGTTGGCGAGCGCACTCGAGCCACTGAAGCATGTAGCCGATCGTGGCCTGTGACCAGAAAGAGCCGGTCCAGCCCGGAGCCGCCCAGGCCAGGCCGTAAAGCTTGAGATTCGGGTTACGCGCCTTCGCCTGCTCCATCAGCCACCACTCGTAACCTGCGCCGCAATTCACCGTGCCCGGCGAGTGCTCGATGCTCGCCTCGGACCCGTCAGTGGAGTTCGCGTCGCCGCCGATCTCGACCTTCAGGACCTGAAGCGAGGCGCCGTAGCCGGGCTTGAACAGATAGTCAAGAATGGCGCTGCGCTGCGCCGCGGGGTAGTCGATCAGGAAGCGCGAGTTGCCGCCGCCCCCGCTGATCGCGCCGACACCGTCGAATGCGCGCCCCGGCGCAGTCCCGGCCACGGGGATCGCGGTCGTCGTGCTCGCCTGGCTCACAGCGGGCGCGACGAACGGTGCCGCCCGGCGGCTGGGCGGCACCGGAGGGTTCTGGGTCGCTGCCCACGCCGACTGGGCGCCGACCAGGGCCGCCAGGGCGACCAGCGCCGCCGTCACCCTCACGACCCGGCGATTCGCTGTCATCCGGGGGGGCCGCCCCATGTACACGTCATACCACACAGGCGGGGGGCTGTGGAAACGGCCTCACCCGCGCTGAGTCGCTCCCCGGAGCGGCGGGTCTCGTGGCGTTAGCGGACATGCGCCATACACTTGTGTTCCTCGACGCCCAGCGGGCACGGTGTCAGTGGTCGAGCAGGCCCCGCAGCGTCTCGGCGTTGAGCACGGCGTGTCCGTCACCGTCGTTGTTGAAGTAGGCATAGACATCCCAGCCCGCGGCCTCCCATTGGCGGATACGCTCGGCCCACCAGCGCAGGTCGGCGTCAGAGTACGAGCCGCTGTAGAGGTGGCCGGCGTCAGGACCGTGCAACCGGACGTAGATGAACGGAGCGGTGGCGCGCAGGACGCACGGCAGGTTCGCGCCGCTCATCACGCAATACGCCGTCTGATGGCGTTCCAAGAGAGCGAAAACCGCTTCGTCGTGCCAGCTGGGGTGCCGAAACTCCACTGCCACACGCATCCATGCCGGCACTCGGGCGAGGAAGTAATCCAATCGGGCGTCGTCCCGAACGTGACCGGGCGCCAGCTGAACGAGGAGCACGCCGCGGCGATCACCCAGTTCATGCCAACCCGCAGCGACGCGCTCAAGCCAGGCCTCAGGCGCGTATAACCGCTTGGCGTGTGTCAGACCTCGGGGTGCCTTGACGGAAAACCGGAAGCCCTCGGGCAGCCGCCGTCGCCAGCTCGCAAACGTGCTGGTGCGTGGCCAGCGATAGAAGCTGGCGTTGAGTTCGACGGTGTGAAACCGGCGCGTGTAGACGGCAAGACGCGCAGACGATGCTGTGCCGGGCGGGTAGAGCACATGCTCCCAGTGCTGATAGCTCCACCCCGAGGTACCGATGTTCACGCCCATGCGCCTGATACCCGCTCACCTGCGAGCGGCGCGGCCGCTCAGATTGGCTCGTTCACGGCGATGCACCAGGGCTCTGGCGGCGCTGACTGGCGCGAACTTCGCGCGCGACGGAGTTGGCCTCCGTCTGGGGAACGTTCTGGGTTTGATCAATGTCCTTGTCGTCCGCGCAGTCGCCATTGGCGGCATCTACCGCCCGCTCGACCGCACCGGCGATGCTCGAAGCCTCAGCTGACTCGACCCCCTCAAGGACTATCTCGTGGCCTTGGACGGCCTCATTGAGGCGGAGATGCCCAACCGCCGCATGTCCACTCAACTCCAGTGCTAGCCGGGCCCTCAGGTCGTGCGACCAGCGGGGACTCGGGCTGCCCGACAACGGAAAGCGCATCCGGACGCCAACTCGACCGGCGGGCAACGGCTCGCCACGAGCCAAACCAGCGATCTGGTGCTCCTCGGACATATATTTCCCTCCCACACTAGATGGGCCAAGTCCCTACGAAATCGCGAATCTAGGATACCCGCGCCAACCGGCAACATGCAGGCCCCGGCAACTGAGGCCCCGCAGACGCCTGATCGCGACGGCCGGCGTGGTCGAGGTGTGGTCCGATTCGCGTCTCGGGTTTCTCGTGAATGTTTCGGCGGCGCGTCACGGGTGGTGGTTCTCGCGCAAAGTTAGTGTTTGAGATGGCGCTGGATCAGGAGCGAACCGATGGCGAGTTGCTCGCGGCGGTCGCCGCGGGTGACGGCGGTGCGTTCGCGGTGTTCTACCGTCGCCACCTTCCCGGCGTGGTCGGTTATCTCGTTCGAGAGACAGGCGATCGGGAAGCGTCCGCGGATCTCGCGGCCGAGGTGTTCGCGGCGGTGTTCCTGGTAGCGCGGCGCTTCCGGGCGCGCGGCGCCGGCTCGGCTGGTCCGTGGGTACGCGGGATCGCTCACAACAAGCTGCGGGAGAGCCGGCGTCGCGGGCAGGTTGAGGATCGAGCGCGGCGCCGTCTCGCGTTGGAGCCGGAGGTCCTGGACGATGCCGACCTGGCGCGGGTCGACGAGCTTGCCGGTGCTGGCGATGGTGGCGCGCTTGATCTCGTGGATCAGCTTCCTGAGCGGCAGCGCGTCGCGATTCGCTCAAGGGTCGTGGAGGGACGTGGCTATGCGGAGATCGCGCGCAAGTTGGAGTGCTCAGAGCTGGTCGTGCGCCAGCAAGTCAGCCGCGGGCTCAGGCGGCTGCGAGACGAACTTACGGAGGGTGAACGGTGAGCGACTATTTCGAGCGGATCGAGCGGCAGATCGTGCGTCGCGTCGAGGCCGGTGTGCCACGGCGCTTGCGCTTCCGGCTGCGCCTCGACCTCGTGGTGCCGGCGATCAGTGCGGCGGTCGTGGTGGCCATCGCGCTGCTGTTCCTCAACGTCCACGGGAACCGTTCGCCAAGTTCGCGTGCCCGTGGTGGGATTGAGCTCGCCTATCGCGCTGAGCTGCCGGCTCAGACGCCGGCGGCGAGGAGAGCTGCGCTGGCACGCGCGATCGATGTGATGCGCGCGCGGGCCGCGGCGTTCGGCATCTCAGGGGCCTCATTCCGGACGAGCGGTCCCGAGATCACAGTCCAGCTACCAGGCTTCAAGAACCTGGCGCGAGCGGAGCAGGGGCTCGGGACCACGGCGCGTCTGGAGTTCTACGACTGGGAGGCGAACGCGCTGACCCCGAGCGGCAAGACGGTCGCCAGCCAGCTACAGGCCCAGGATCCGACGGCCACCAGGGTCAGCCAGGGATCCGGCTCCACGGCGCCTGGAGATCCGGGCTCCGGCAGCGTGTCGCTGTACGACGCGGTCAAGCTGGCTGCCAAGCAGCCGCTGCGGGTGAGTACCGACAACGCCCGGCTCGGCAGCGAGTACTACCTGTTCGGCGCTCCGAACAGCACGGCCTGCGCGACGGCCGCCAAGGACCTCGCGAACGCGGCGGTCCCTAACGCCCACTGCCTGCTCTCGGGCCCCGCAGGCACCATCCAGGACCTGGAGACTGGGCTGCCGCGGGGCATCAGCGCCTCCCAAGGCCAGCGGCTCGTGATCAGGCAGGGAACGATCGTCCTGAACGCCGCGCCGCTGACGTCGTCCTCACAGGTCGGGTCCGGCGCTCCGACCGCCCAGTACTACGTGCTCAAGGACCACGTGGCGCTGTTCGGCAACGACATCACCAACCCGCAGCAGAGCACCAACCAGAGCGGCAGCCCCGACGTCACGTTCTCGTTCACCTCCAGGGGCGCCGAGACCTTCCGCCAGCTCACCTCGACGATCGCGCGCCGCGGCGATCTTGTCAGCGGCCTCGGCAGCATGTTCAACCAGCACTTCGCGGTCGCGCTTGACAGCAAGCTGATCACGGTCCCGCAGATCGACTTCAAGACCTATCCGGACGGGATCCCGGGCCACGACGGGGCGGACATCGCCGGCGGCTTGACGATCCAATCGGCGCGGGACCTCGCGACACAACTGCGGCTCGGCGCGCTGCCGATCCGTCTGCACCTCGTCTCCGCCAAGCGGCTGTCGGTCCGCGGCTAGTGTCGGGCGATCGGACTCCTCGCAAAGCAAGCGTCCGCAGAAGCCTCCAATTGACCGCCCAGACGGTCACAATCACACTGCGAGCCGCTCGAGTGTGACCGTACTTATGACGGCGATCACTAAGGTGAGGCTACGCGAGCGATCCAGGGCGGCGTGCCAACGGTGGGCGATCCGTGCCATGGGCAAAGGAGAAGCTGATGAGTACCGAGTCAACGCATCCCGTCGATCCCGTCGCGGCGCTCGAGCAGGGCGAGCGTGAGTGGAAGGCAACGCCGCTGGCAGCGCGGGTCGCGCTGTTGTCCGATCTGAGCGTCTCGGTGGCCGAGCATGCACGAGAGTGGGTGGAGGCTGCGAGCGCGATCAAACTGCTGCGGCCCGGCTCGCCGCTCGTCGGTGAGGAATGGCTCAGTGGGCCGTATCCGGTGTTGGCGTGCGTGGCTGCGCTGAGCGAATCGCTGCAGGCGTTGAGCCGTGGCGGCAGTCCCGTCGACGGGTTCTCGTTTGTCCGCGCGCCGGGTGGCCGAGTGGGTGTGCGGGTGTTGCCGCACACGATCTTCGAGCGGCTCCTGTTCAGCGGCTTCAAGATCGATGTTTGGATGGCGCCGGGCGTCCAGGAGTCGACCGTCCGCGAGCGTGCGGGACTCGCCCAGCGCACACCGGCACAAACCGGAGGAGTGGCGCTCGTGCTGGGCGCTGGGAACATCAGCTCGATCGGAACCCTCGATGTGCTGTACCAGCTGTTCGCCCACAACCGCGTCGCGGTCCTGAAGCTGAATCCCGTAACCGATCAGCTCCAGCCGGTGCTCGAGCGCGCGCTCGAGCCGTTGATCGCGCCGGGATTTCTGCGGATCGTCACGGGCGGCGCCGAGGTTGGCTCCGAGCTGGCGAACGACCCGCGGGTCGCCGCCGTCCACATGACCGGCAGCGCTGCGACGCACGATGCGATCGTGTTCGGTTCCGGTGACCAGGGGATGGCCAACAAGGCCGCCGGTCGCCGGTTGCTCGAGAAGCCGATCACCTCAGAGCTTGGCGGCGTGTCGCCCACGATCGTGCTGCCGGGGAAATGGTCGAGCGCGGACTTGCGCTTCCAGGCTGAGCACGTCGTCACGCAGAAGCTGCACAACGGCGGGTTTAACTGTGTCGCCTCGCAGGTGCTGGTGCTGTCGTCTGATTGGGCGCAGAAGAACGCGTTCCTCGACGCGATCCGCGCTGCGCTGCGCAGCGCGCCGGCGCGGGAGCAGTACTACCCCGGTTGCGAGGCGCGGATCGGGCGTGCCCGCGCCGCGTATCCCGCGGCCGAGGAGCTCGCTACCCGGTGGTTGATCACGGGATTGGATTTGCGCGGCGAGGAGCCGGCGCTCGGGGACGAGTACTTCGCGCCCGTGCTCGGCGTGGCGGAGCTTCCGGGGCTCGGTCGGGCATTCCTCTCCGCTGCGATCGGCGCCGTCAACGAGCGGCTCGCGGGGACGCTCGGCGTCAACATCATCGCCCACCCCTCGACGCTGTCTGAGCTGAAGCCAAACCTCCTCGACGCGGTCGCCGAGCTTCGCTATGGCACAGTCGCGATCAACGCCTGGACGGCCGTTGGTTATCTCGCGCCACGCGCGAGCTGGGGCGCGTTCCCGGGCCACACGCTGAGCGACATCCAAAGCGGGATCGGTGTCGTCCACAACGCCCTGTTGCTCGAGAACCCCGAGCGCTCGGTGGTGCGCGGACCGTTCCGCCCGGCCCCCCGCTCCGTCATCCACGGCGAACTGGCGCTGTCCCCCAAGCCGCCCTGGTTCGTCACCAATCACACCGCTGCCACGACGGGGCGCCGGATGACAGCCTTCACCGCCCAGCCCAGCTGGGGCGCGCTGCCCGGTATCTTCGCATCGGCGCTGCGCGGCTGAGCGCCGGATAGAGTCACTGCGGTCCTGCACAAGCGCGGTGTCCGACACATCCTGATCGATGGCTGGTCTGATCGATGGCTGGTCAAATCCAAGGAGGAACAATGGCTGTAGGTATTCGCATCAAACTCGCCGGCGTGACCGCTGACCAGATGGACCAGCTCAATGCGGCGATCGACCCGGACGCCAATCCCCCGGATGGGCTCATCTTTCACGCGTCCGGTCCGGTAGACGGCGGTTGGGGCGCGATCGACTTCTGGGGGTCGCGCGAGCTCTTCGACCGTTTCGCGGCCGAACGCATCGGACCCGCGATGGCCGCGATCGGGGCTACCGGTGCGCCGGACATTCGCGAGTTCCCCGTTCACGAGCACTTCCCGCGCTAGGTACGCCATCGAGCCAGCATGACGGCTTCCGGCATAGCCTTGTCGGATGCCGCGCGCCACCGGACTCATCGCCCTGGTGCTCGCAGCCGCCGTGGGGGGTTGCGGGAGCACCGGCGGCGAGCAGCGGTCCGGGCGAGCGCTGTTCGCACAGGACTGCAGCGCCTGCCATTCGCTCTCCGGACGGCAATCCCAGCGTCGCCAGGGTGGTGATCTGCTCGCCCTTCGCGTGGGGCGCCAGGCGTTGCTCCAGTTCGTGCGGGAGATGCCGGTGCGCCATCCGCTCGGTCCGGCCGAGCTGCGCAGCGTCACGGCTTACGTGCTGAGTGTCGAGCGTCGCGGGCGATCGGGCTAGCGGCTCGCCACCAGCTCGCCCACCCCGGTCTCGGTGCCGTGGGGTGACAGACCGCCGGCGACGACCAACGTCCCGCCAATCGACAATACACCGGTGTCCGAGAGCGCCTGCGGCAGCCGCCCCGCCAGTCGGACGGCGCCGCTGAGCGGATCGATCGACCAGATGCTCGCGGTCTGAGAATCGAGCGTTTCGCCCCGGCCGCCGACCAGATACACGTAGGAGCCGAGAGTCGCCGCCCCCGCGTGGGTGATCGGTTGCGGAAGCCGCCCGATCTGCCGCACTCTCCCGCTGGCCGGATCGAAGCGGTAGACGGCGTCGCTGGCACCGTTGGGCGTCGAGCCGCCGATGATCAGCACCTTACCGTCGACGGTGCTGGCCGCCGCGTAGCGGAGCCCTACCGGCAGGTGCGCGACGACCCGCGCGGCCGACCCCGGACGCCAAGCGAGAATCGTGTCAAGCCAGTTGGTCCCGTCATAGCCGCCCACCACGTAGGCGGTGGCGCCGGACGCGGTGACCGCGACGTCGGACTGAGCCCGGGGTAACGTGCCGACGGTGTGCACGACGCGACGGGTCGGATCGAAGCTGATGATGTGGTCCAGCTCGGAGACCGAGCCGCCGCCGAACACGTAGACGATCCCGCCGAGCTGCGCCCCCTGCGCGTCGTGCTGAGCCAGCGGCAGACTCGCGGTGTACAGGATTCCTCGCAGATCCGCAAGCTCGATCCCCGCGCTCGAGCTGTCGGCGGCGTCCAAGCCCCCGAGCAGCACGAGCCTCCTGCCGGCGAGCACTGCTGTGGCCGGGTCCCGCAGCGGCGCAGGGAGCGAATACAGAGGGTGGTAGGCGAGCCGCAGAGGGCTTGGCGGCGCCCTCACCGCCGTGGAGCCAGCCGATGGACTCCTGGTGCGCTGCCCGGAACCCGCGGGTCCGCTTCCGCTACGGCCGCCTCCGTCTCCGCCTCCGCCTCCGCCGCAGCCGGCGCTCGTCAGCGCGAGGGCTAGCGCGAGGGCGGAAAGCACGGCCCCGCCGCGGCGTGGTGTCACCCGAGTCATCGCGCTCGGCGCGTCGGGGGCCGCGTCCTGGAGCTCGAGCTCGAGCGCCGCCGCCGCCGCGGCCACAGCCGCGGTAGAGCGTCGACGGCGAGGCTGATCACGCATACGAGCACTACTACCAGCGCGCCGATCGCGACGACGGCGAGGCCCGGGGCGATGATCAGCGCCAGTGCCGCGAGGAGGGCGGCGGCGGCGGTGTCGATCGCGAGCGTCGATCGTTTCACAGCGGAAGCCTTCGGTATACAGGCCGCGGCAGGTGTCGCAGCAGGGCGAATACCCAGCGGAGTCGTCCCGGTACCCAGATCGTGTGCGCGCGTCCGCTGAGCGCACGGACGGTCGCGTCCGCCACCGCCTGCGGGGTGGTTGCGAACGGTGCCGCAGGTAGGCCCGCGGTCATCCGGGTTCTCACGAAGCCCGGGCGCACGACGAGCACTCGGACATCGCTGAGGGCGTTGGCGTCCCCGAGACCCTGGGCAAGCGCGTCAAGGCCCGCTTTCGCGGCTCCGTAGATCGCATTGCCGGCACGCGGCCGCTCGGCCGCAACGCTCGAAAGCACCACCACGGTTCCCGAGCCCTGAGCGCGTATCCGGCGCAGGCAATCGATCAGCAGCGTGCCGCTGAGAAGGAAGTTCACGCGCATCACCTCGGCTGCGTTCGCGGGGTCAGCGTCGAGGCCCGGCTGGGCGCCCAGGACACCTATGGCGATCACCACGACCTCGACGTCACCGGGACGCTCGAATGCGCGCGCGATCGCCGGTTCGGGTCCGGCATCGTCCTCGGCCTCGAGCAGTGCGAACTCGGGCGGGGCACAGCCGGCTCGCTCGAGCGCCACCGCGGCCGCCGCGAGGCGGTCACGATCGCGTCCGAGCAGGTAGGGGCGCACCGGACCGTCCGCTGCCAGCCGGCTCGCGATCGCGACCGCGATCTCCGAGCTTCCACCCACGAGCAATACACGACGCTCACGACCAGCGCTCACTGCGAACCGTCCACGAGCCGGGTTCGCACCGCGAGGTCAGAGCGCCACCGCCGCTCAGGGTCCACGCGATCCCGTTCCGCGCGCCACTCCTGCAGCCGCGGGTACATCGCCCGCAACGCGTCCGGGCGTAGGCGCGAGTCCTTGGTCAGGTAGACGCGGCCGCGGACCGCTGCCACCAGCTCATCGCAGCGGTCCAGCACGGAGTCCAGCCCGATCGCCGCGCGCGGAAGGTCGAGCGCCAGGGTCCAACCGGCGAGCGGGAACGACAACGGCGCGTCGCTCGCAGCGCCAAAGTCCTTGAGCACCGCCAGGAAGCACGGGACCCGGGCGCGGCGGAGCTGCTCGATCACCGCGTGCAGCACCTGATCGTGGCCGCTCGGCACAACGAATTGATATTGGACCAGTCCGAGCCGGCCGTAGAGCCGCGGCCACGAATCGAGTGAGTCGAGCGGGAACATGTGGGCACCGAACGCCTCGACTCCCCCGCGCCGCCGCAGCGACGCCCGGCGGAAGCGAAGCTCGTTGAAAGCGCGGGCGGTGCTCGCCCGCAGCAATCCGCTCGGCCAGCGCTCGGGAACCGTCGTTCGCGCAACAACCGTTGCGCCGCCCGGACGGGCGTGGTGTGCGGCCTCGCCCGAGATGTGCTCGGCGCGCGTGACGATCGCGCGACCCCCGCGCGGACCGAGCAGATCGAGCCACGCGACGCGATACGGTCCACCCGGTGCCGCCAGCAGGGCCAGAGCGTCGTCCAGCCGTTCGACACGGTCGGTGTCGACAGCCAGCAGCGGACCTTCGACCCGCCTCAGGCCGATGCGCGCCCATAGGATCACCCCCGTGAGGCCCATCCCGCCGACCGTCGCCTCGAACAGCCTCCGATCGGTGCCGGGCCCGAGTTCGAGCACGTCGCCGCCCGCGCTCAGAAGTCCGAGCGCCCGGACATGGCGGCCAATGGTCCCGGCACTCGCGTGGTTCTTGCCGTGGATGTCGCTCGCGATCGCTCCCCCGACGGTGACGTGCTGGGTGCCCGGAACGACCGGCAGCATCCAACCAGCGGGTACGAGCACGCGCAGCAGCTCACCGATCGTCACGCCCGCTTGAGCCGTGACGGTCGCCTGGTCGCGATCGAGCTGGATCCCGTGCAGCGAGGTCATGTCGAGCACGAGGCCACCCGTGAGCTGGGCGGCGTCGCCGTAGCTGCGACCCATCCCACGCGCGATCGCCCCGGCTGCTGAGGGAGCTTCGCCTGAGGCCGACCGCAGCGGAGCCAACGCAGCGCGTAGCGCATCGATCCCCGGCGGACGCACGAGCCGCGCACAGACCCCGGCACCGCCGCCCCAGCCCCGCAGACGCGTCGGCACCGAGGTGATTGCGGTGGTATCGGTGCGCGAGATCGACACCGCAGCGTCAGCCGGCGGCATGGACACCCAACGCGAACAGCAGCAGCCACGCCAGCGCGGCGGCCTGTAAGTACCGGTCGCGAAGCAGCGCGTCCTCGGGCGCCTCACCGCCACCCGCGCGCACGAGCGCCGCGTATCGCGCTAGGCATGCGGCGAAGGGGACGATCGTCAGTGGCCGCCACGGGATCCCGTGAACCTCCGGGAGCTCAAATGCCCACACGCAATAGGCGAACAGTGCCGCGGAGGAGCTCCCGGCCAGGATCGCACGGAGCCGAGCCGGCGTGTAGAGCTTGAGCGCTCGCCGACCGGACACGCCCGTACCAGCGGTGCGCCGCAGCTCGGCCTGCCGCTTACCGGCCGCGACGAACACAGCGACAAACGTGACGACGAGCACGAACCAGCGCGACAGCGCAACGGGGGCGGCTTCCCCACCGGCGATCGCGCGCAGCACGAAACCGCCCGCAATCGCGAGCACGTCGAGAATCGCGACCTGCCGCCAGAACAACGTGTAGCTGAGCGTCAGCGCAAGATAGCCGCCGCCGACGATCAGCAGCGGCCAACGGACGAGTGCGCACAGCCCCAGCCCGGAGAGCATCATTGCCCCGCCGAGTGCGAGCGCGGCACGCGGGTCCAGCTCCCCGGCCGCGACGGGGCGGTGGCGCTTGCGGGGATGACGGCGATCCTCCGGAGCGTCGCAGACGTCGTTGACCGCGTAGATCCCGGACGCGAGCAGGCAGAACGCAACGCAGGCGAGCGCGACCCGGACCGGGACATCGTCATGTCCCAGTGCGCCCGCGGCGCCCGCCGCGCCAACCACGAGCCCGTTCTTGATCCACTGCCGGGGACGGATCGTGACCAGCACCGCCTCAAGGCGGTGCCCACGAGGGCCGACCCTCACGGTGGGTACAGCAAGCGGTTCCAGATCGCCGGTGCCACCGACGATCAGCGTATCGGTACTTGCGCTCAGCGGCTCGCGACGCGTCAGCTCGCGCAGCCACGAGCCGCCACCAGGAAAGCGCATCGGGCGACCGTAGGTCGATTTTCTCAACGCCACCTCTGCAATCGATGAGGACCCTCTCAGCATTCCTTTAGCCTGTCCTGCGAGATGCGCTGCGAAGCTGGGCGCCGATGCGGTCCCCCACAAGAGCGCCTACCGCCGCGACTGGAACGCCTACCGGCACCGCGAGAGCGCCCACGGTCCCGGCGCGAGGGGCCACACCCCAGCGCATGAGCGGGCGGCCTCGCAAACCGGCGCCGTGGGGGTGGCGGCGCATCCGACGAGTCGCGCTGGGCGCCGCCGTCCTGTGTCTGATCCCGGTCCTCGTCTCCTACCTTCACACACTCGCCCAGCCGTCGAACTCGAGCGTCGGGATCCGGACGGTGGAGTGGCTGCGGGACAATGGCGCCCGCGGGATCGTGAACCAGGCTGAGTCGATGTACTACTCGCTGAGCGCACCATCAACCGGAGGTCCGGCGCTCCACGCGCTGCCAAACCAGCCCGGACGGGTCGCTGCCCTGCGTGCGGCCACCCATCGCGCCGGCCACCACTACCGTCCACGACCGATTCGCCCGCTGATTCACCCTGCGCTGCCCGGCGAGGGCGTGTGGAGGGCAACGTTTGCCGGCGGCGGCTCACGGCCGCCGGTCCTCGTGACCAGCTACCGCAGCGATCCCGCCTATCCCCAGATGGTCGCCGGCGTGGCGTGGATCGACCACGCTCAAACCTCGACCTGGCTGTATCCAGGTCGGGCGGAGCCGAGCGTGCCGCTGCCCTCCCGAGGGCCGATGGAGGTACCGCCACCCCTGCGCGGCCGGCTCGTCGCGACGTTCAACAGCGGCTTCAAGCTGAGCGACTCGGGCGGCGGTTTCGCCGTCGGCGGGCGCACGTACGCGCCGCTCAAGCCGGGGCTCGCGACGTTCGTTCGCGATCGCAACGGCCGGGTCGACGTCAGGGCGTGGACAGGGGGGCCGACGGTCGGAACGCGGATCATCTACGCACGGCAGAACTTACCGCTGATCGTCGACCACGGCCGGCCCAATCCGAACCTGTCCAGCGGACCGGAGTGGGGCGCGACCCTTGGCAACGCACTGCGCGTCTGGCGCTCGGCAGTCGGCGTCGACCATCACGGCAATCTGCTCTATGCCGCCGCGGACAATCAGACGGTCGGGTCGCTCGCGGCAATCATGATTCACGCGGGGGCGATACGAGCGATGGAGCTTGACATCAACACCTACTGGACCAGCTTCATCACCTACCGGCACGCCGGCGGATTGGACCCGGGGAACCTGCTGCCAGCTATGGATCGTTCACCGGATCGTTACTTGACACCGGACGATCGCGACTTCTTCGCCGTCTACGTACGGTGAGCACAGCGCACCGGGAAGCTCATGCACCCTGGTCGCGCTCCGCCCAATAGCGCTCAGCTTCGGCCTCCATCTGCGACAGGCGCGTGTAATAGTCCGGGAACTCATTCAGATGGGCGCGGGCGATCTTGCCGGTGGTGATCTCGTCGTCGTCGCTGACATTGGTCTCGGGGTCGCGACACCCGTGCTCGAGCTCGACTTCGAGTCCCATCTGAAACTGCGCAACGTCGTAGCGTGAAGCGCCCCAGTCGATGCCGATCGACTCGCCGATCGCTCGTGCCCGGCCCTCTGAGAACGTTGGGTGGTGCTTCTCCATAAAGTGATTGTTCCGCATCGACCTCAGGTGTGCCAACCCGATCGGCTCAGTGATCAGCGCGTGTAGACGGCAAAGAAGTCGCGGTTCGGTGAGGTTGGCGGCTTCGCCGACGAGTGGCTGGGGGAGGCGTTCGCGTCGTGCGCGGCTCCTCCTGCGGACACTCACCGCTGCTTGAGAAAAGTCTCATCGGCGCAGGCGATTCCCAACGTGTGCAGAAACGCGAGATGCCGCTATCTGCCGATGCCCAGAGCCAACCCTCAGCCCTACGTGCCACCGCCGGCCAACCGTCTCTCAGCGGCGGCCGAAGGCGAGCGCTCCGCGGTCGCAGAGCTGCGCCGCCCGCCGCGCGGCGCGTCCGCGTGGTTGCGGGCGGCGCGGATCCGTCAATGGGCCAAGAACCTGCTCGTGTTCGCCGCTCCCGCCGCGGCCGGGGCGCTCGCCCGGCCCGGCGTGCTCGCGAGCGCTTCGCGCACGTTCGTGGTCTTCTGCCTGCTGGCGAGCGGTGCGTATCTCATCAACGATGCTCAGGACGCGCCTGAAGATCGGCGCCATCCGGTCAAGCGCCATCGGCCGATCGCGTCCGGCGCCATCTCTGCCCCGCGCGCAGCCGCCGTGGGGGCAGTCGCGGTGTCACTTGGAATCGCGCTGTCGCTGACCATCGGCAGGGGCTTGCCGGCCGTCGCCTGCGGGTACGCGCTACTCAACCTCGCCTACACGACATGGCTTCGACGGATTGCGATCGCGGATATCGCGGCGATCGCCGCCGCGTTCGTGCTCAGAGCTCTGGCCGGCGGAATCGCGACCCACGTATCGATCTCGCGCTGGTTCATCCTCGTCATATCGTTTGCGGCGTTGTTCGTCGCCGCGGGCAAGCGTTACGCGGACTTTCTCGATCCGGGATCGCGCGGCTCGCGTCGCGTACTCGAGCAGTACACGCCGGATTTCCTACGGCTCGTGATCGGGGTCGCGTGCTCGGTGTCACTCGGCGCGTACTCGCTCTGGGCGTTCTCGGCCGGCGTCACGCTCTCGCGGGAGCTGACGATCATCCCATTCACATTGGCCCTGCTTCGCTACGGGTTGCTGATAACCAACGGCAGCGGCGGAGCGCCCGAAGCCGCCATCTTCAGCGACCGCTTCATGCAGCTGGCAGGCATGGCGTGGCTGGTCACGTTCGGCCTTGGGGTCTGAGATCGGCTCCCAGCCCACACGCCGAGCAGCGCCGCTCCGTCACTCGCAGCTGGAACCGGCCGCGGCCAGCGTTCGGAGCCGGCCGGCGGACCGCGCGCTGATGCTCGAGCGGCGCCGCCGCGTCAGGCACCTTCGCCGGCGCCGCCGCGATCTGCTCGAGGATGCAGCGCTCGCGATCGTGCTGACGGTGCTCGCGTTGATCGTCGCTCCCGGCCTGGGAGTGCTCGCGATGATCGAGGCTCCGGTTGCTCTGGGGCTGACCGGAACCGTGCTCGCTGAACGGCGGATACGGAAGCGACGCCGCGGAGCCCTGCGAACACGAGACGCGCCAGACGCAGATAGGCGCGATCCCCGGCCGTCGCGACCCCCTAAGCGGCATCGTCAGGCCGCCAACGCCGGCCTGCCCGATCGGCGCTCAGCGGCTGCTCGGGAGCGCGAGCGGGCGCGGCCGCCCAGAGGACCACGATGATCCAGAGCCCCGCGGCCATCCACCCCGCCCCAACGTCGGTTGCCCAATGCACTCCCAGGTAGACCCTGGAGCATCCGACTCCGGCAGCGAGGATTACCGCCAGCACCCGCGCAGGCACGCTCACCCGGGGCAGCACCGCAGCCGCGACCACCGCCAGCGCGACATACGTCGCGAGGGACTGGGCCGCGTGACCCGACGGGAGCGATGAGCCCGCTGCGCTCGCCAGGCGGATCGCCTGCGGGGGCCGGGGCCGCTCGACGATGACTTTTGTGAGGTTGTAGAGGCCGATTGACCCTCCCCAGGCGACGACGACCAGGCCGGCCAACGCGAGCCGTCGGCGCCAAGCCAAGCCCAGAGCGACGCACACAACGACTGGCAGCAGAAACTTCGTGCTGCCGATCAGTGAGAACGAGCGAGCCAGCGTGGTCGCGCCGGCGCTGCGGTGGGCAACGACCCAGGAAATGATCCGCCGGTCAAACCCGGTCGACCCGTCAGATCGCTCGGCCAGCCGCAGCAGCGCCCCCGCCCCGATCGCACACACCGCAATCGCGACGAAGCCCGCGAGGACGCCTGCGCCCTGCGTCCCGCGCCTCGGCGGACATCGCACAGCTGAGAATCGTGTTGCCACCGCAGAGTGGATGCTCGCGGACGTCCCCGCTGGTCGCGTCACAGAATGCTCACATCTGCGTTACCACTTGGCAACTCGTGAGCCGATCATCGTAGCCGGAGTGGCGCCTTGCGCGCTCAGGCGACCGCGTCCGTGTTCGAGGGTCTCTGGGTCTCGGCCGAGCGCTCGATGTGAACGATCAGGACCGGCACTGGACTGTGGTGCAAGACGTAATGGCTGACGCTTCCGAGCAGGGCGGAACGCACGGCGCCACGTCCGCGCGAGCCCATCACGACGAGGTCGTGTTGACCGGCTTCGATCTGCTCGAGCACGGCCGTCTGGACCGGGTGGTAGCTCAGCACCGTGGTGACCGGCAGGTCATCGGGGACTCGGTCGCAGGCTCGCCGCAAGGTCGCTGTGGCCTCGGTGCGGGCGTCTTCGATCAGCTTGCCGGCCGCCTCGCCGGCCATCAGGTAGGTGGTCGAAGGCAGATCCGCGACGGCGGTCATCAGAGTCAACCGGGTGTGCTCGCTCTCCGCGAGGTCGATCGCCTGCGCCAAGGCCTCCTCGGCGTGCGGGGAACCGTCAACCGCGACCAGGATGTGGTGGAACATGACGCCTCCTTCGAGCCTAGATCACGGCGAAACGCTGGGAGTGCGTGGCGCGCCGCGATCGAAGCTATGTACCTTGAAAAGGTATCGGCAGACAATATAGTTTGTCAATATGCAGTCGACGGTCCCGATATCGGCTCGCCGCGAGCGGATCGACTACGTCTCCAGCGAGCTGCTCCCGCGCTCGGCGTTGCTCACTCGGCTGCTCCTCAGACAGCTTGGCGGGGAGCTGAGCCGCAGCGAGGCGGGTCTGCTCAACACGTTGCGCGCAGGCCCGCGGCGGATCACCGAGCTCGCGGAGCTGGAGGGGCTGGCCCAGCCCACGATGACCCTGCTGGTCAAACGGCTCGAGCGCCATGGTCTGGTGATCCGCGAGCGTCGGGACGATGACGGGCGAGTGGTCCGGGTCAGGCTCACCGAAGCCGGGATCGCCGCCCTCGAGGACTACCGAGCGCAGGCCGGCGCGGTGCTCGGCGCCTACCTGGCCGAGATGCCAGACCACCAGCTCGACGCGCTGGCCGCCGCAACCGAAGCGCTGGCCGAGCTCCTCGCCATCCTGCAGCGAGGACCGATCACGTGAGCCCGGACACCGTTCACCGCGCCGCCCACCGCGCGTTCTGAGAGTCCGACGGCCGCGCTAGCCTGGCGGAGTGGCCGATCACGTCGTCGCTCTGGCTCAGCTCGCCGCCCAGGTGGGCGCGAACGTCGCTCCCGGTCAGACCGTCCTGGTCCGCGCCCGGCTCGGCCAGGAGCCGCTTGCCCGCGCGGTCGCGGCGGCGTGCTACGACCTCGGCGCCCATCAGGTCGAGGTTCAATACGACGATCCCTACGTGCAGCGCGCCCGGCTCGAGCATGCTCCTGATCAGGCGCTCGGTGAGGTGATCTCGTGGGCCCGCGAGCGCCCGACGCAGCTCGCGGCCATGCGCGGCGCCCTGATCGGCTTCAGCGGGCCGGTCGCGCCGGGTCTGCTCGACGATCTCGATCCGGCGCGCGTCGGGCGAGACACCGTCCCGCTGGTGGAGTGGAATCAGGTCATCGCCGATCAATCGGTGAACTGGACGATCGTGCCCGGCCCGAGCGCCGGGTGGGCGAAGCTGGTGTTCCCGGACCTCGACGACGAGCTCGCGAGCACACGGCTGTGGGAGCAGCTCGCCCATGTGTGTCGCTTGGACGAGCCCGATCCGCTCGCCGCCTGGCAGCGCCGTTCGCGCGAGCTCGTCGAGGCCGCGAGCCGGCTCGACGCCGCGGCGCTCGACAGCCTCCGCTTCGAGGGTCCGGGCACGGACCTGCGGATCGGCCTGCTGCCCGGGGTTCGCTGGGAGGGCGGCGAGTTCTCGACCGCTTGGGGTCGCGCGCACCTGCCCAACCTGCCGACCGAGGAGGTGTTCACGAGCCCCGACCCCGAGCGCACCGAGGGCACGGTCCGCGCGACCAAGCCATTACTCGTGTCCGGTCGCGCGGTCAACGGCCTACGCGTGCGCTTCGAGCACGGCCGGGCCGTGGCGATCGATGCCGACGAGGGCGCACCGCTGCTGCGCGAGCTGCTCCGGCGCGACGCCGACGCGGCCCGCCTCGGAGAGGTGGCACTGGTCGACGCCAGCGGTCGGATCGGCCCGCTCGGAACCGTGTTTCACGACACGCTGCTCGACGAGAATGCCGCCAGCCACATCGCCTTCGGTACGGGGTTCGTCTCGCTCGCGCAGGATGAGGCCGCCGCGCAGCGGATCAACAGCAGCGCCGTCCACACGGACTTCATGATCGGCGGTCGCGACGTCAACGTGACCGGCACCACGCGCGACGGTCGCGAGGTGCCGGTCCTGATGGACAGCCGGTGGGCGCTGACCTAATCTAAGGGCTCCCGCCGAAATTATTGCGGGCTCCGACGGCGTCTGGACGCGCCTGGGCGGGCGGCCTCCAACCCCGCATTCAGCGCGTTTCGCTCCCCGGGGTGCAGCCGCGCTCCAGCCCGAACGTGAATGCGTTTGCACAATTGACGCACACCACTATGCTGTAGCGGACGCGGCCACGATGGCCGCACGAAGCGTCGCCCACTGGGCCGCAAAAGGAGCCGGATGCCCTACCCCGTCACGTTCGAAATGGATTTCGTGCAGGAGCGCAACCGCCTGACGACGTTCTTCCGTTACATCCTCGCGATCCCGCTGCTGCTGCTCGCGGTCGTCTACTCGATCGGGTTCATGTTCGCGTACATCGGCGCGTGGTTCGCGCTCATGTTCACGGGTCGTTGGCCAGTCTCGCTGTACGAGTTCACGGGCGGGTTCCTCCGCTATATCACGCGGGTGAGCGCCTACATGTACCTCGGCGTCGATGAATACCCGCCGTTCAACGGCAACGAGGACGACAGCTATCCGGTGCGGGTGCACATCGCCCCGCCGCTGGAGCACTACAGCCGGCTGAAGGTCTTCTTCCGCCCGCTGTACGCGATTCTGGCGATGGCGATCCGCTACGCGATGGCGATCGTGATCTCGGTTGTCGGATTCCTGTCGTGGTGGGCGATCGTGGTCACCGGCCGCAAGCCCGAGTCGCTGCAGAATGCACTCAGCTTCGCGCTGTCCTACACGACCCGGGCCGACGGGCTTATCTTCCTGATCACCGAGACGTACCCCGCACTCGAAGAGAACCCGACGACGGCGCTGCCAGCCGCGACGTAGGTCCGGGTCCGCAAGGTCCGAACCGCAAAGGGTCCGCTCCGCTCGGCGTTCGAGGCGCCGCCGCAATGCGGCGCCTCGCGATGCGGCGCCTCGATCCGGTCGTGATCGTTCAGCCGGCCGGAGCGGCTTGCGCGTAGCGCAGCGAGCCGGGCGTGGTCAGTGTCTCTCCGGTCTCCAGCAGCGTCTTCAGCCCGGAGAGGATCATCGGCCAGCCGCCGTAGAGCTCGCTGTTGGCATCCTCGCGCAGCTGATCGTGGGTGACGGTCAGCCGGCATGAATCACCGACCGGCTCGATCTCCCAGGTGACCCTCGAGGTCCCCTCCCGCTTGACCTCATCGCTCCACAGCGCGGTGAAGCTCTGTACCAGCCGGCGCGGCGGATCGATTTCCAGGTTCTCACCCTCCAGCAGCGCGGCGGGGGCCATCGGGTGTACCCCCTCGTAGCGCGAGCCGGGCGTCCAATCCGAGTTCACGCCCACGCCGAAGTTGTACTTGGCCCGCATCTCGCCGTCGGTAATCGCCTCCCACAGTCGCTCCGGCGTCGTCTTGATGTAGATCTCGAACACCTTCTCCATCGTTTCCTCCAGCCTGTCTTTGAGCTCGCTGAGCGTTGCCACCCAGGGCTCGGCGTATTTGCTCACCCAGCGGTCGTGGACGAGCCGAATCGGGACGGGGTTCAGGAAGTGCAGCTTCTCGCGCCCACGCTTTCGCGTGACCACGAGACCCGCCTGCTCGAGTACCCGCAGATGCTTCATCACACCGAAGCGCGTCATCGGCAGGCGCCCCTCCAGCGCGCCGAGCGTTTGCCCATCCTGCTTGAACAGCTCGTCCAGCAGGCTCCTGCGGGTCGGGTCGGCGAGCGCCTTGAACACCTCGTCCATGGCTCAGATTATAGGTGACTCTTTGGTCACCTGTCAAGCGGGCCCGCATGCTCTCCGGCCCGCCCCCGGCACGGGGTCATCCGAACTTTGGCGTTTGCGTCCAAGAGGGGGTGGACGTCAGACGCCAAGGTTCGCCCCCACGGAAGCTCGCGCTGTCAACCGCCGATGTAGGACATCTCGATCTTCGGCTGGGGCGAAGTTCGGGTCGTCCGCGCCTCCGAGTAACGGTCAGCGCGCGCGGACCAGATCGAACGCAGGTGCTCGGCGATCTGCCGGTCGCTCGCGCCGTCGCGCAGCAGCGCGCGCAGGTCGTGGCCCCGGTTGGCGAACAGGCAGGTGTGGAGCTTGCCCTCGGCCGACAGCCGAGCCCGGGTGCAAGCGCCGCAGAACGGCTGCGTGACCGAGGCGATCAGGCCGACCTCGCCGCCGCCGTCGCGGTAGCGGTAGCGGTTCGCGACCTCCCCTGAATAATTGGCCTCCAGCGGCTCCAGGGGCCACTGCGCGGCAAGGGCATCGTGGATCTCGCCGGCCGGGACGACCTCATCCATCCGCCAGCCGTTGGTGTTGCCGACGTCCATGTATTCGATGAATCGCAGGATATGGCCGGTGTGACGGAAGTATCGGGCCATCGGCACGATCGAGCGGTCGTTGACCCCGCGCTTGACCACCGTGTTCACCTTGACCGGGGTCAGGCCCGCGGCGTCCGCGGCGTCGATCCCCGCCAGCACGCGCCCTACCGGGAAGCTGACGTCGTTCATCGCGCCGAACGTCTGGTCATCCAGCGCGTCGAGGCTGACCGTGACCCGCGACAGCCCGGCATCCCGCAACGCCTGCGCCTTCGCCGCCAGCCCAGCGCCGTTGGTCGTCAACGCCACATCGGTGATCCCGTCGATCGCCGCGAGCATCTCCACCAGTCGCTCCAGCCCGCGGCGCAACAACGGCTCCCCGCCGGTGAGCCGGACCTTGCTTACGCCGTGCTCGGCGAACAGCCGCGCCAGCCGCGCGATCTCCTCGAACGACAGCAGATCGGCGCGTGAGAGAAACACATAATCGCGCCCGAACACCTCCTTGGGCATGCAGTAGGTGCAACGAAGGTTGCAACGGTCGGTGACCGAGATCCGCAGATCCCGCAACGGACGCCCGAGCCGGTCGATCGGCGCGCTCGCCGCATCGGTCATCTGACCACTGGTCGACTTTGGAGCTTCGCCGAGCATCTTCCCCTGGTGATTATTTGACTTGGGGCCTCCACTACGACCCTAGCAGCGGGATGGACGATGGCGGGAGCACTGCCCGCCGCGCTGACCGAAGCTCACCGACGGCTCACTCATCGGGACCGTGGGCCTGGCCGAAGCGAGCCAGGGCGGGCACCGAGCAGTGATCCGCTGGTGCCCGCCGTCCGTAGATCACTGAGACGGATTGGTACCCCCTACCGCACCAATCAAGCCAAGACCGTCGGCCTCGACGGCGCGCGCCCCCAGCGGGGTCACGCCACCACCCACGAGAAGCTGATCCAATTCAGCAAAACCAGACTTGTTTCGATCACCTCTGAGCCTCCGCCAACCTCGCCCCGCTGATCTCCGGACCCTCGCCGACGAGGATCTGATGCAGCACGTCCACGACGGCGACGCTCGGGCCTTCGAGGTGATCTTCGACCGTCACGGCGGCGCGGCGTTCTCGCTCGCCTACCGGATGTGCGGGCGGCGCACGATGGCCGAGGATGTCGTGCAGGAGGCGTTTCTGTCCCTGTGGCGAAGTGGTGCGCGCTACGACCGGGCCCGCGGCGGCGTGCGCTCGTGGGTCCTGAGCGTGGTCCACAACCGAGCGATCGACGCGTTCCGGCGCGACGTGGTCAAGGAGAGCCAGGATGTTCGCGACGATGGGATCGTGGAGCGGATGCCCGCTGCCGAGCGTACGGACTCCGAGGTCGAACGCCGCGAGGAGGCCCACCAGGTGCGTGGTGCGTTGGGTGAGCTTCCACCGGACCAGCGCCAGGTGATCGAGCTGGCGTACTTTGGCGGGTTTACGCATTCCCAGATTGCGGACATGCTTAGCTTGCCTGCAGGAACCGTGAAGGGTCGGATGCGGTTGGGGCTGACGAAGTTGCGGTTGGTGCTCGGTGATCCGTCTGGAATGGCGTTGTGAAGGGCCTTGGAGCATGAGCGAACAGGATTCGATGTCCGAGTTTCATGACTGCGGCGGTGACGCGGCCGCGTATGCGCTCGGGGCGCTGGAGCCGGCGGAGGCCGAGGCGTTCCGCGAGCACCTGCTCGGGTGCATCGTGTGTCGCGATGAGCTGGCGGCGTTCGCGCAGGTCGTGGACGTGCTGCCGATGAGCGCCCCCCGCTATCCCGCGCCCCGGGGCCTGCGTCGCAAGGTGCTGCGCGCGGTGCACGAGGAGGCCCGGATCGCCGCGGCGGCGTCCGGTCAGCGTCCGCGTTCGCGCAAGCTGTCCTGGGCATGGTTGCCGCGGCCGGGGCTGGCGATGGCGGGCGTGCTGGCGGCGATCGTGGTGGCGGGATTCGCCGGCGCGGAGCTGTCCTCGGGCGGTCGCTCGAGCACCACGCGGGTGATCCAGGCAAGTGTCGGGAGCGCCCAGTTGCGGGTCAGCGGCAATCGCGGCGAGCTGATCGTCGATCGTCTGCCGGCTCCCGCGGCGGGGCGGATCTACGAGGTGTGGGTGCAGCATGGCAAGCGCGCTCCATCGCCGACCAGCGCGTTGTTCAGCGTCACCGCGGCCGGCCGGGGAGTCGTGGGCGTGCCCGGCGATCTGCGCGGCGTGAGCCACGTGCTGGTGACCCAAGAGCCCGCGGGAGGCAGTCAGGCGCCCACCCGAGCGCCCGTGATCGTCGCGGCGCTGACCTGAGCGCCGAAACGCAACCCGCCATTCTGACCCCACCCCCACGCAACCCACCATGCCGACCGAGCCCCCACTTCGCCTCCTTCCCAACGACCGACGATGAAGATCGCGATTGTCGGCGCGGGCATATCGGGCCTGGTCGTGGCGCATCTGTTGCAGCACGAGCACCAGATCGCCGTGTTCGAGGCGGGTGAGCACGCCGGCGGGCACACCAACACGATCCGGGTCGACACGCCCAACGAGACCCATCAGGTCGACACCGGGTTCATCGTCTTCAACGATCGTAACTACCCGAACTTCGAGCGCTTGATCGAGCGCCTCGGCGTCGTCTCCCAGCCCTCGACGATGACCTTCAGCGTCAGCGACGGGCGCGGCGATTTCGAGTACAACGGCGGGTCTCCGAACGGCCTGTTCGCCAAGCGGGCGCATCTCGTGACGCCGTGGTTCCATCGGATGGTCGCGGATCTGGCCAAGTTCAACCGCGCGGCGCGCGGGCTGCTGAGCCGCGACGGGGAGGGCCCCTCGCTCGGGCACTGGCTTGAGCAGCAGCAGTTTTCGCGTCCCTTCATCGAGCGGGTGATCGTCCCCCAAGCCTCGGCGGTGTGGTCGGCCGATCCGCATCGGCTGTGGAGCTTTCCCGCCCGCTTCCTGATCGAGTTCTTCGACAATCACGGCATGCTGTCGTTCCGCGATCGACCTCAATGGCGGACGATCAGCGGCGGCTCGGCACGGTATGTGGACGCGCTGACGCGACCGTTCGCCAACCGGATCCGGCTGCGGACCCCCGTCGAGGCGGTGACCCGCGAGCCCGGCCACGTGATCGTCAAGCCTCGCGGCGGCGAGGGCGAGCGGTTCGACGAGGTCGTGCTGGCCACCCATTCCGACCAGGCTCGCGCGCTGTTGAGCGATGCCGGCGACCGCGAGCACGAGATTCTCAGCGCGATCCCCTACCAGCTGAACGAGGCGGTGCTGCACACCGACGTGGCGATGCTGCCGCGGCGCCGGCGGGCGTGGGCGAGCTGGAACTACCACCTGCTGCAGGCGCCGCAGTCGCGCACCAGGGTCACCTACCACATGAACCGACTCCAGGCGCTGCGCGCCGAGCGCGAGTTCTGCGTCACGCTGAACCGCACGGATCAGATCGACCCCGCGCAGGTGATCCGCAAGATCACCTACGCCCACCCCGTGTACACGACCGCGGGGGTCAGCGCACAGGAGCGCTTCGCCGAGATCAGCGGCCACAACCGGACCCATTTCTGCGGCGCCTATTGGGGCTGGGGCTTCCACGAGGACGGCGTCGACAGCGCTCTGCGGGTCGCCGCGCGGTTCGGAGCCCGGCTGTGAGCGCCAGCTGCATCTACGAGGGCACGATCCGCCACCGTCGGATCGAGCCCCAACGCGAGTTCACCCACCGCCTCGCGCTCGCCTACGTGGACCTCGACGAGCTGCCGGAGCTGCTGGGCGGCCGGCTGGTCGCCCGCCGGCCGGGCCTGTTGCGCCTGCGCCGCCACGACTATCTGGGCGATCCTCGCGTGCCTCTGCTCCAGGCGGTGCGCGACACCGTGCAGGCGCTCGGCGTCGCCCGTCCGACGGGTCCGATCCGGCTCCTGACTCAGCTGCGCTCGTTCGGGCATTGCTTTAACCCGGTCAGCTTCTACTACTGCCTCGACGAGCGGGCCGCGCGAGTGCAGAGCGTCCTGGTGGAGGTCACAAACACACCGTGGGGCGAGCGGCACTCGTATGTCCTGCAGGCCCGCGACGGAGGGTCGCCGATGCTCCGGGGCGAGTTCGCGAAGGAGTTGCACGTCTCACCCTTCATGGGCATGGACCACACCTACGCCGCCACGGCGACAGCACCCGGTGACACCCTCTCGGTGCACATCGAGAGCCTCAGAGCGGGACGGCCGGTGTTCGACGCGACCCTGGCCCTGGAGCGCCGCGAGCTGACCCGAGCCTCGGTCGCCCGGATCACGGCCCGCTATCCGCTGGCCACGGTTCGGGTGCTGGCGCTGATCTACGCCCACGCCGTGGGGCTGAAGCTCGGCGGGCTACCGGTGCACCGCCGTCCCCAGGCCGGCGCGGCATGAGTGAGTCCGTGTCCCGGTGGCTCGGGTCGCTGCTGCTGCGACGGATCGGGGTGGGAAGCTTGGTCGTGGTCGAGGGCGAGCGCCGGCGCAGCTACGGCTCCGGTGCACCATCGGCGACGTTTCACATCCGCTCACCGCAGACCTGGCAGATGGCGCTGCGCGGCAGCCGCGGACTGGCCGAAGCCTATGCCCAGGGGCTCTGGGACTCGCCTGACCTGGTCGCGGTGATCAGGCTGGCGGCCCGCAACGCCTCCGGCCTGGATCGCCTGCGGGGGCTGCTCTCGCCGCTGCGGATCCCGGCTCAGCAGGCCCGGGCGCTGCTGCGCCGCAGCACCCGGCGCCGGCGCCGCCGCGACATCGCCGCGCACTACGATCTCGGCAACGATCTGTTCCGTCGGATGCTCGACCCGACGATGAGCTACTCGTGCGCGATCTTCGAGCGCGACGGGATGACCCTCCAGGAGGCGTCGATCGCGAAGCTGGAGCGCGTCTGCGAGCAGCTCGACCTCGGCCCCGACGATCACCTGCTGGAGATCGGCAGCGGCTGGGGGAGCCTGGCGATCCACGCCGCGGCCACGCGCGGCTGCCACGTGACCACCACCACGATCTCCCGCGAGCAGCACGACTACGCGACCCAGCAGGTCGCCCGCGCGGGCCTGGAGCACCGGGTGACGGTCCTGATGGAGGACTATCGCGACCTGCACGGGACCTACGACAAGCTGGTCTCGATCGAGATGATCGAGGCGGTCGGCTGGCAGCACATCGGCAGGTTCTTCGCCAAGTGCTCGGAGCTGCTGGCGGCCAACGGCGCGATGCTGCTGCAGGCGATCACGATCGACGACCGCGCCTACGAGGTGGAGAAGGCGTCCAAGTCGTTCGCCAACACATACATCTTCCCTGGCGGCTGCCTGCCCTCACTCGAGGTGATCGCGCGCAACGTGGCCCGGCGAACCGATATGCAGGCCGTCCACCTGGAGGACCTGACGCCCCACTATGCCGAGACGCTCCGGCGCTGGCAGCAGAACTTCGCCGCCCACGCCGACTCGCTGGGCGAGCTCGGCTACGACGAGCGCTTCCGCCGCCTGTGGACGTTCTACCTGTGCTGGTGCGAGGCGGGCTTCGCCGAGCGGCGGATCTGCGACATCCAGCTCCTGCTGGCCAAGCCGCAATGGGCGATCGCCGCCCGTAGCGACGTGCGCAGCGCCGCGATCGCGGCCGCCGGCTGAGCTTTCGCCACAAACGCCGGCGCGGGATCCGGCCAAACAAATAGATAAATAATTAATTCTCGGTTTCGTTTTGCAGAACGCGCTGGGCGATCGCAAATGCCGCGTTGGCGGCCGGCACGCCGGCGTAGATGGCCGTGTGCAGCAGCACCTCGCCGATCTCCTCGGCGCTCAGCCCGTTGCGCAGCGCCGCGCGAACGTGCATCTCGATCTCGTGCTCGCGTCCGAGCGCGGTCAGCACCGCCAGCGTGACACAGCTGCGTGACCGGCGGTCCAGGCCCTCCCGCGCCCATACGGCGCCCCAGGCGTAGCGGGTGATGAAGTCCTGAAATGGGGCGGTGAACTCGGTCGTCCGCTGCACTGCCCGGTCGACGTGAGCGTCGCCCAGCACCTCGCGGCGGACCGTCATGCCGGCGTCGTGGACGGGGTCGGTCATCCGCTCTTCTCGGTGATCAGGTGCTCGAGGATCAGCGCGGTGACGCTCGACGCCCGCTCGACGCTCGCCAGGTGGGCGGCCGGGTCGAGGATCTCCAGCCGCGCGCCCGGGATGCCCTCGGCGATCGCCTGCAGGTGCGGTGGTGGCGTCGCCGGATCCTGCGCGCCGGCGATCGCCAGCGTCGGCGCGGAGATGCGCGACAGCGAGGCGCGCAGGTCCAGGTCCGCGATCGCCTCGCAGCAGCTCGCGTAGCCCTCGGCCGAGGTCGCGGCGACCATCCGCCGATGGCGCGCGATCACCTCGGGGTGCTCGCGTGCGTAGGGCGCGGTGAACCAGCGCCCGAGCACGACATCGGCAACCGCCTCGGCGCTGCCCGCCGAGCGCACCGTCGCCGCGCGCTCGTGCCATCCGGCGGCCGGCGGCAGGTGCGCGGAGGTGCTGATCAGGACCAGTCGGTCGATCCGCTCGGGCGCGTTGATGGCCAGCCACATCCCGACCATTCCCCCCAGCGACAGGCCGCAGTAGGAGGCCCGCGGCAGCTCGAGGCTGTCCATCAGCCCCAGCACGTCGCCGCCGAGCTCCTCGATCGTGTAGGGCCCAGCCGGCACCGGCGAGCCCCCGTGTCCCCGGTGGTCAAAGCCGATCACCGTCCGGCGATCGGCGAGCGCGTGCGCCTGCGGATCCCACATCTCGAGCGTTGTGCCCAGCGAGCCGGCGAGCAGCACCGCCTCCGAGCCGCCTCGGCCGCAGACCAGGTGGTTCAGCCCGCAGACCGTCATCGGGAGCGCCCCCGCGGAGCTCGGCCGATCCAGGCCCGCTGACGCGATTGACAGACCGTCATGTGGAGTGTGCGAGCAGCGCTCGGTCGATCAGCTCCGATGAGGCACCCAGGTGCAGCTCGGGGTCGCTGGCCTCCGGGACTCCGGCGGCGGCGAGGCGCTGGAGGTTCTCGCGCATCCGCGCGGGGTCGACCTGCAGCCGCTCCAGCAGCTCGCGCGACCACGCGGTCGCCGAGCCGGTGAGCGCGATCAGCTCGGACTGGGTCCCCCACTCCGCCTGCCAGCCCCCGGCGGCCCGCTCGTGCTCCTGCTCCATGCACGACAGGATCGTCGACACCAGGCCCGGCACCCGCTTGGTGCAGGCCAGCACCGACACCGCCCCGACCGGGTTGTGCTTATGGGCCATCGCGCTGGACGCGCCCCGGGTCGGGTCCCCGCCCTCGGTCAGCTCGCCGACCTCCGGCTGGGCGAGCAGCGTCACGTCGCGAGCCACCTTTCCAAGCACGCCCGACAGTATGCCGAGCCCCACGGCCAGATTCGCGGGGGCCACGCGAATCGCGTGCCACGCCAGCACGGGCTCGGCCAGTCCGAGCGCCGCCGCGACCCGGGCGCCGACGCCGGGCGCACGCGTCCCGACCGGACCGCCCATCTGCGCGGCCAGCTCGTGCTCGGCGACCCACTGCAGCCGGCGCCGCGCGGCATCGACTCCCTGCAGCCAGCCGGCCGCGCGGAGCCCGAACGAGATCGGCAGCGCCTGCTGGAGCAGGGTCCTCCCGACCATCGGCGTCCCGCGGTATCGCTCCGTCAGCCAGGCCGCCGCGTCGGCGGCGCCGCCGACGTCCTCCAGCAGCGGGCGCAGCGCCCGCTGGGCGATCAGCATCGCTGCCGTGTCGAGGATGTCCTGGCTGGTCGCGCCCAGATGGACGTACCCGGCGACGTTCTCCCCGACCAGCCCGCGCAGCGCCCGGACCAGGGGCACCACGGGAGTGGCGTGGCGGGCGGCCTCGCGCCCGATCGCGAGAGCGTCGAAGCGCTCCGCCCGGCAGGCGCCGGCAATCTCCTCGGCGGCCTGTGCGGGGATCAGCTCCTCGCTCGCGCACGCGTGGGCGAGCGCCGCCTCGACATCGAGCAGCGCCTGAAGCCAGGCTTCGTCGCTCACCTCTGCGGCGGCACCCCCGCGCGCGTAGATGCCCTCGAACAGGCCCGCGTCAGACGGCAAAGAAGACGGTCTCGCCCGGGCCCTGGAGCCGGATGTCGAATCGGTAGCCGTCGTCGGTGCGCTGCGCCAGCAGCGTCTGACGACGATCGGGCGGAACCCGGGCGAGGATCGGATCGACCGCGTTGGCCGGCGCTTCGTCGGCGAAGTAGATCCGCGTCACGCAGCGGTTCAGCATTCCGCGGGCGAACACCGATACGTCGATGTGCGGGGCCTGCATCGACCCGTCCGGGGTGGGCACCGGGCCGGGCTTGACGGTCAGGATCTGGAAGCTGCCGTCGCCGTCCTCGGCCCCGGAGCGGGCGAAGCCGCGGAACCCGTCCAGCGTGGAGCGCCCGCCGTGCCCGTGGAGGTCGGCGAACCGGCCGTCGGGATCCGCCTGCCAGGTCTCGATCAGGTTGTCGGGCACCGTTGCCCCGGCGCCGTCATAGACGAAGCCGCCGATCGCGATCGCGCCGGGCGTCCCCGGCGCCACGGCGTGTGGACCCTCGGGCCACGGCAGCCCGATCGCGAAGTACGGGCCGACGGTCTGGGACGGCGTGGCGGCGAAGATCATTGCACCTCCTGCAACGGCGTCGCCCCCGGCCCGCGGAGGTAGATGTCGAACTCGTACGCTGCGGCCCAGTTGGGCTCGGTCCCGTGGATCGAGAAGCGCGAGATCATCCGCTCGCGGGCGGCCTGATCGCGGACCGAGTTGAAGATCGGGTCGTAGGGGAAGAACGGATCCCCGGCGAAGTACATCTGCGTGACCAGCCGCTGGGCGAACGCCCGGCCGAGCAGCGAGAAATGGATGTGCGCGGGTCGCCACGCGTTGTAGTGGTTGCCCCACGGGTAGGGGCCCGGCTTGATGCTCAGAAACCGGTAGCGCCCCTCGGCGTCGGTCAGGCAGCGTCCCGCGCCGGAGAAGTTGGGGTCAAGCGGGGCCGGCCAGCGGTCCCAGCGGTGCAGGTAGCGGCCGGCCGCGTTGGCCTGCCAGATCTCCACCAACGTGTCCCGCAGCGGCTTGCCCTCGGTATCGAACAGCCGACCGGTGACGATGATCCGCTCGCCGATCGGCTCGCCCTCGTGCTGGATCAGCAGATTGGCGTCGTGCTCGCCCAGCGCCCGCTGCTCGCCCAACCTCGGGCCGGTGATCTCGGTCAGCGTCTGCGGAAGGTGGACCAGCGGTTGCTTGGGGTGGCGCAGCGCGGTCGACTTGTACGGGGGATAGTCCAACGGCGGATGCGCGTCCTGAGGCTCGCGCATGTACGACGCCGGGGTGTCGGACAGCGGGGCGTTCATCGCTCGGGGCTCGGTCGCCGGCTCGCTCATCTCGCCCTCATCCTTTCAGGATCGCCCGCCGCGTAGCAGCGCCTCATCGCTCAGCCGCTCCCGCAGCGCGGACAGCTCGGCGCGTGGCTGCGCCTGATCGGCTGAGCAGCTCCCGCAGCGCGGACAGCTCGCGGTCGATCGGGGGCGGCGTCACCCGGAGCCCGTCGGCGACCCGGAGCGCCCACCCGGTGGCCTGACGCACCTGGTCGACCTCCACACCCTCATGGATCTGGGTCAGCGTCAGCTCCTCGCCGTTGGGGCCGGGCTCCAGCACCCCGAGATCGGTGATCACGGCGGTCGGGCCGCGTCCGCGGAACCCGAGTCGCTCGCGGCATCCCGGTCCGTCGCCGTAGCCCACCGTGGTGAGGAAATCCAGCCTGTCCACGAAGGTCCGTCGCGTGTGGGGGGCGATCACCACCACCTGCTTGCAGCTGGCCGCGATCTCGGGCGCGCCGCCGGCACCGGGCAGGCGAGTCCGGGGATGCTCGTAGTCTCCGATCACGGTCGAGTTGAGGTTGCCGAACCGGTCGACCTGCGCCGCGCCGAGGAATGCCATCTCGATCCTGCCCGGCCCGATCCAGTAGTTGAACACCGCCGGCACCGAGACGACCGCGTCCGCAGTCTCCGCAAGCTCACCATCCCCGATCGAAAGCGGGATCTGCAGCGGCTTCGCGCCGATCGTGCCCGACTCGTACGCCAGCACCAGACGCGGGTTGTGCACCATCCGCGCCAGGATCGCCGCCGTGCTCGGCCTGCCGACGCCGATGAACACCGTCCTGACGTGCTCCAGGCGCCGCGCGGCGACGACGGTCTGAATCTCCCCCCCGGTGACCTCGCTCCCCTCGTTCGCCCGGCTCGCCCCGCCTCCCACGCTCATCGCGCAGCTGACCCGGCGAGGACGTGCTCCGCCATCCACTCGGTGAACGTGCCGCGGTTGCGGCTGACCTCCTGGTCCCAAAAGCGATAGAAGTCGTTGTCGCGCTCGGTGACCCCGAGGCTGTAGGACGGCCGCGAGCCCCCGGGCGCGTGCGCTACCGCGTCGATCACCCAGCCCGGGATCACGATCCCGCCGGGACGCGGCTCCAGGCGCTCGACGATCCGCTCCACCGTCACCAGCGACCGGTCGGCGGCCAGCACGGCCTCCTTCTGCACTCCGGGAATCCCCCACAGCTGGACGTTGCCCTCACGGTCTGCCTCCTGGGCGTGGATGATCGTCACGTCGGGCGCCAGCGCCGGCACCGCCGTGAGCTGCTCGCCGGTGTACGGACAGGTGATCGGCTTGACGTTGGTGCGCGCTGCCAGGTCGGTGCCGACGTACCCGCGCATGACCGCGAACGGCAGCCTCGCCGCACCGGCCGCGTAGCGGTTGGCCATCCCCGCGTGGCTGTGCTCGTCCAACTCGATCGGGCGTGGCCAATCGTGCTCGATCGCATCCCGGAAGCGATGCAGCGAGCCGACGCCCGGATTGCCCCCGTAGGAGAACACCAGCTTGCGCGCCGCCCCGACGCCGATCATCTGGTCATACAGGATGTCCGGGGTCATGCGGATCAGCTCCAGCTCGCCGCGCCCCTGGCGCAGCAGCTCGTGACCGGCGGCGAACGGGATCAGGTGCGTGAATCCCTCCAGGGCCACCGCATCGCCGTCGCGCACCAACTCCGCCACCGCCTCGGGCAGCGTGCTCAGCTCAGCCATGGGCAACTTCGGTCCGGGCACCCTGCCCGAACTCGCCGCCGACGGGCAGGGGCGCCTGCCCCGGCTCGTGTCCGACGGTCCGCGGCGCCTGCCCGAGCTCGTAGCCGACGTAGTTCTCCGCCAGCGAGGTGGCTGCGGCGGTCGAGCTGCAGACGTACTCCAGTGCCGAGCGTTGGAGCTGACGGCCGTAGTCGTCGTCGTGGGGGTCACGGTGCAGCATCGTGGTCATCCACCACGAGAAGTGCTGCGCCCGCCACACCCTGCCCAAGCAGCGATCAGAGTATTCGTCCAGTCCGGTCGCGGAACCGTCGCCGAAGCTCGCCGCCAGCGCGTCGGCGAGCACGGTGACGTCCGCGAACGCCAGGTTGAGCCCCTTGGCCCCGGTCGGCGGCACGATGTGCGCCGCGTCCCCAGCCAGCAGCAGCGAGCGATAGCGCATCGGCGCCGCGACGAAGCTCCGCATCGGCGTGATCGACTTCTCCAGCACCGGTCCTTCGCTCAGCGACCAACGTCGCTGGCCAGGCGCGTGTGGAGCTCCTCCCACACGCGCTGATCGGGCCAGCGCTCAAGCTCGTCATCGGGGTCGACCTGCAGATACAGCCGGCTGATCGTCGGCGAGCGCATGCTGTGCAGCGCGAACCCCCGCTCGTGGCCGGCGTAGATCAGCTCATCGGTCGACGGCGGCACATCGGCGAGGATTCCCAGCCAGGCGAACGGGTAATCGCGCTGCCACTCGCTCAGCACCCCGGCCGGAATGCTGGCCCGGCAGACTCCGTGAAAGCCGTCACAACCGGCGATGTAATCCGATCGGAGCCGATGCTCGCGCCCTTCGTGCAGATAGTGAACGACCGGATCGTCCTGCTCCAGCCCGTGCACCGATACCTCGCTGCAGTCGAAGTGCAGTGGCGCGTCCGCAGCCACGCGGGCCGCGACGAGGTCCTTGACGACCTCGGTCTGCCCGTAGATCGTCACCGCCCGGCCGTGGGTCAGCTCGCGCATCCGGAGTGACCGAGCAGCAGCCCCGCCGGACCCGCCCCCACAATCGCCACCTGCGTGCGTTCGGAGATCAATTTTCGGGACGATAGTCGTTCGCCGGGGCGCGAGGGCAGAGTGACCGGTGCACAGTCGTTCGCGCTCGCCGCGAGGGCACTGTCACCGGTGCATCGTCGTTGGCCCGCCGCGATCGCACTGTCACCGGCGCATCGTCGGGCGCCCTCGGGGCGAGGGCGCCGTCAGCGGTGCGCTACGACTCCTGGATGTGGTCCGCCTCGGCTGGGCCGGGGAACGGCCGCGTCAGGCAGTACTGCTCCAGGGTCGATTCGGGAACGCCCTCGACTCCGGGCGTATCGGACGCCAGGCCCTGGGTATGGGGATCGTCGGCAAACCCCCCGACCGCGACCGAGTGCTCGGGCGTCCGGTAGCCCGAGATCCCCTCCAGGTGCAGTTGCAGCGCCTTGCCGAGCGCGTCGAGACGGGCGGCGATGATCGGCGTCTCGTTGACCGAGTAGTTGGTGCCGGGGGCCTGGAAGAATCCGAACTCGCCGCCGTGGGCCACGAACGGGGTATCGACGCAGCCGCTCGCCGGCACCGGGGCGCCGCCGGAGGGAAGGGCCTGGGCCGAGGCGGCGCCGGCGGTCGAGGCGGCCTCCGCCGCCGCGGCGCGCTGCTGGAGCACCGACGCATCGTGGGCCAGCGTCCTCTGCAACGAGCTGAGCTCGGCGGTCTTCTGGTCCCGGGCGCGTTTGAACACGAGCTGGCGGTTGACAATCGATAGTCGCAGCTGCGCGACCTCGTCGCGCTCGACCAGCACCGCGGCGGTGGCCCGCTTGCGCCGCGCCTCGACCTGGGCCAGGCGCTGGGCGTCGGCGGTGACGGCGGCACGGGCCTCGTTGACCAGCCTCGTCGAGGTGGCGTTCTGGTGCTCGATCGCCTTCAGGTTGCTCAGCCCGTTGAGCAGGTCGTCAAACCCGTCCGCGTCGACGATCACGTTGACGACGGTCGGCGGTGGCGACTCGTACTCGGCCAGCAGCTCCGCTGCGAGCACCTGCCGGTCGTGCGCGTACTGGGCGCGCAGGGTTACCAGGCGCGAGCGTGCCGCGGCCAGCTGGCCTTTGACGCTGGACAGCAGGGTCTCCTGAACTGCGACGCTCTGCTCGAGCACCGACAGTCTGGCCTGGAGTGTGCTGATAGAGCCCTGGAAGCTCTCGATCCTGCTCGTGTCGGTCTGGATCGCGGACTGCAGCTCCGAGGCCCGCCCCTTGCCGGCGGCGTAGCTCCCCGCCAGGTCGGCGGTGCTGGTGCCGGCCGGGATCACCGTGGCCAGCGGTGCGAGCAGGCCAAGGGTGCAAATGCGACGGAGGGTGGTCGGGCGAATCATGGGGACGGGAGGGCTGCGATGCCTGCGTGCAACCCGGCAGGAGCTGTGGGCCAGGCTGGCGAACCTACCAAGATCGTCGTTGCCGACACGGTTTTGTCCTGCCCCTGCAGTGAAAGTTGCAGCCCCGGGTCGTGCGTCGGAAGGTCGCGGCGCGGGTTGGCCGTGACCGACCGAACGCGCCCAGGTACGATCGTCAGGAGGCACCTCCTGCGATCGTCAACTATTGCCAAGCCGCGCCGGCCAGTCGCCGGCACGCTCCGTTTAGCGCCGTTCGGCGCGCTGGCCGTGATCGCGGCGTGGGTCAGATCGTCGCACCGGCTAGAGCGGGAGCGCCGCCGGCTGGCGCTGACGATCGCCAGCCTCGGAGACGGGATCATCGTCACCAGGCCCGGATCGGCCAAGGTCGCGATCGTCAATCCACGAGCGTCCGAGTTGGTCCCGGCGATCCTCCCGGACGCTCACGTCGACGGCCCGGACAGTCCGCTGCCGCCGCTGCGGATCGCGCTGCTGGGCGAGACGACGATCGAGCATCGCGGGCGTACGCTGGCCGTGACCGCGGCGCCGCTGGGTAGCGAGTCCGCTGGAGTCGTCTGGACCGTGCGCGATGTGACCGAGCGGGTTCGACTGGAGCGCGCCCGAAGCGAGTTCGTCGCCACCGCCTCGCATGAGCTGCGAAGTCCGCTGACCTCGATCAAGGGCTTCGTCGAGCTGCTGGAGCGAGCTCCGGAGGGCATGTCCGAGCGACAGCGAGAGTTCACCGAGATCATCCTGCGCTCGACCGACCGGCTCGTCGACCTCGTCAACGACCTGCTCGAAGTGGCGCGAATCGACGCTGATCGGATGGAGATCAACCGCCTCCCGATCGACATCGGCGAAGCCGTGCACGAGGTCGCCGAGCTGATGGGCCCCCGGATCGCGGAGAAGGGACAGCAGCTCGGCGTGTACGTCGCGCCGACGCTGCCGCTCGCGCTCGCCGATCCGAAGCTCGTGCGCCAGATCATCGCCAATCTGATGACCAACGCGCACGCCTATACCGACCGGGGCGGGCGGATCCACCTCGGGGTCGAGGCGGACCGCGCCTGGGTGCGGATCGTCGTCGCCGATTCCGGGGTCGGGATGAGCCGGGATGAGCTCAGCCGCGCATTCGAGCGCTTCTATCGGGTCCGCGAGGGCAACGGCGGCAGTCCCGGGACCGGCCTCGGGCTGTCGATCGTCAAGTCGCTGGTCGACCTGCACGACGGCGAGATCGAGGTCGAAAGCAAGCCCGGACGAGGGACCACCTTCCATGTGCTGCTGCCCGCGGCTGTCACTGGACCTGAGGCCGGCCAGTCGCTGGAGCCGATCCGCGGACGGCGGGTACTGATCGTCGACGACGAGCGCGATGTCGCGGAGCTGATCGCCGGACAGCTCGCGCCGCTGGAGGTCCAGACGACGATCGCCACGGGCGGCGAGGAGGCGATCACGAAGTTGCGCGCCGATCGCTACGACGTGGTCACGCTCGACATCCTGATGCCCGGCGTGGATGGGTTCGAGGTGCTGCGACAGATCCGCGCGGACCCCGAGCTGCGCGCGATCCCGGTCCTGTTCGTGACGGTCTTCTCAGGGCACAAGGAACTGGCCGGAGAATGGGTGGTCGCCAAACCGATCGAGGCCGCCGAGCTGCGTGATGTGCTCGGCGCGGCGGTGCGCGCCGGACGCTCGAGGGTTCTGGTCGTCGGGCGCGAGGAGATGCAGCCGGTGCTCGAGCCGGCGCTCGACGAGCTGGGGATCGAATACCAATGGGAGACCAGCGGCGCGACGGCGGCGCGAGTGTGCGGGGAGCGGCGGTTCGAGGTCGCGCTGATCGATGTGGGGATCCGCAACCCGCAGGCGTTGCTGGCGGCGTTGGATCTGCGGGGGCGCCGGCTGCGCCGCTCGGTGATCCTGTTCTCCGATGCCCTGACGCCGACGCCGTCGGGCATCACCCGACTCGGCCTCGAGGCGGTGCCGGTCGAGAATGCCGCCCGGGAGCTGCTCTCAGCCTTGCGCGGACAGCGAGAGGGATAGGCTAGCGGCGGGATGGCAGCTAGGAGCGAGGTCGAGCTGATCCGGGAGATCGACCGCCTGCGCGGGGAGCTCCTGCGCCGCGAGCGCGAAGCCGCCGACAAGGAGCGCCAGCTGGAGCGCTACGCGGCCGATCTGCGCGAGACGTTCAAGCAGGAGCGGGCCCGTTCCCAGCAGCTCAGGTCCTCCTATATGGCCACCGTGCGGGCGCTGTCGAACGCGGTCGAGGCGCGTGACGCGTACACGGGCAAGCACGCCGAGCGGGTCACCGCCTACGGGATGGAGATCGCCCGCGCAATGGGGGTGCCGATCTCGAACGCGCCGGAGATCGAGTTCGGATTTCTGCTCCACGACATCGGCAAGGTCGGGATCCCGGACGCGATCCTGTACAAGCCGGACGCGCTGACCGACGACGAGCGCGAGCTGATGGCGCAGCATCCGACGATTGGCGCCGAGATCGTCAACGGGATCGAGTTCCTTGGCGCCGCCGCCGAAGTGGTCCGCTGGCATCACGAGCGCTGGGATGGGAACGGCTATCCCGACGGCCTGCGGGGCGAGCAGATCCCCATCGCCGCCCGGGTGTTCGCGGTCGCCGACGCACTCGACGCGTTGACCACCAAGCGCCCCTATCGGGTGGCCTGCACGCTCGGCGCGGCGCGCCAGACGATCGGGAGCGAGAGTGGCATGCAGTTCGATCCTCGCGTCGTCGACGCGTTCAACTCGATCGACGAGCAGACGTTCCGGCGGATCGCCGCGGAGGTCAGGTGACTCGCGGCGTACTGGTGGTCGACGACGATCCGTTCATCCGCAAGCTGGTCGCCACCACCCTCGAAGATGTGGCGGAGTTCGAGTTGCACGAGGCGGCCGACGGGATCGAGGCGCTGGAAGTCGCCGCGCGGGTGCGCCCGGCGCTCGTGTTCCTGGACGTCGACATGCCCCGGCTGGACGGGATCGACGTCTGTCGGCGGATGCGCGCCGATCCGAGCACCAGCGGCGCGACGATCGTGATGCTGACCGCCGCCCACGGCGCCGGCGTCGAACGTTTGGCCGAGGACGCAGGCGCCGATCTGTTCCTGACCAAGCCATTCAGCCCACTCGCATTGCTCCGGCTGGTCGACCAACTCGGCGACCACGGCGCGGCGGGCCCTTGATCCTGGCGCGGCCCCTCATCCCGCTCGGGCGACCGGCACCTCACCGGAGGATTGCCCCTCGCGCAACGCGCACCTCACCTGAGGATTTCGCCCTGCGAAATCCTCCAATGAGATTTCCCTCAGGGAAATCTCACGAGATCTTGATCAGCACGATCGTGTTGATCACGAACAGGATCGCGAAGGCCACGGTCCAGCGGTTGAGGTTGCGCTCGACCAGCGATCCGCCGCCGAGCGGTCCGGTCCCCGAGCCGACGCCGAAGGCGCCGGAGAGGCCCGAGTCCTTGCCCGAGTGCATCAGGATCAGGAAGATCAGCGCCACGCAAAAACCCACCTGGACGACACTGAGAACGGTTGTCATCGCCGCTCGATGGTAGCCGGTGCACGGTCGCGGTCGTGCTCGCGCTGGTGCTCGCGGTCGAGCGCGTCGAGAATCTCGATCGCCTCGGCCCGGAGTGTGCCGTCGATCGCGTCGTAGTCCTGCTCGGACAGCTTGCCGGTGCGGCGGTCCAGCTCGGCGTCGCGGATCTCGCGGTACTTGGCCTCGCGCGCCGCCTCGAGCTCGGCCAACTCGGTCGAGTCGGTTGACCCGGTCGTCGTTGAGCTGTGCTGACCACGCAGCGGCGAGGCGACGACCAACACGACCACGGTCAGCACGGCGAGGACGATCAGGAAGTACATCGAGCTCAGACCAGCTCACGCGCCGGTTCGTCGCGCGCCGGCCCGTCATGGGAGGGCTCGTCATCCGGGGGCGGCCTCCGCGCGGACGCCATGGGTGCGGGCTCGGGTGGGCCGGTGGGCGACGCCGACTTCGCTCGGCGGCGAGCCAACCGCTGCGCTGGCCAAATCGCGATCAGAGCGCCCAGGACCACGATCATCGCCCCGATCCACAGCCACATCACGAGCGGCGAGACGATCAGCAGGAACGTGGCGGCCCACGGGTGCTGGATGTACCGCGAGGTGAGCTGGAGAATGCGCTGGTTGCGCAGGGTCCACAGCGGGGAGGACGGCGCCAGCACCTTGGCCTGCGTCGCCGCCGGCATCCGGGCGACCAGCGCCATCGCGCGGGCAAACGAGGCATCGTCGCGGTTGATCAGGGTTTGCAGCGGGGTCAGGCTCGGATCGACGACCGTCCAGATGTCGCGCATCAACCCCGTCTTGAGCCCGATCCGGCTCTCGTCCGAGCCGTTGAAGAACCGCCCGATCTCTCCCAGCGACGGATCCTGGGACGGGTACAGGCCGTAGCTGGTGCGCAGCGTCGCGACCGGGTGACCACCCTTGGAGACCGCGAGCACCGCGCCGAGCGAGATCTTCTGCGCCGACGCGGTCGCCGTGGGTCTCACGTAGCGGATCGTGTAGCCGTCGATGTTCGCGTGCTGGCCGGGCAGCAGGGTCGCGTAGCGGGAGTGCTGGAACGACGTCGACGCTGCCACCCCCACGAGCGCCACGGCAACCCCGGCATGGACGATGTAGCCCCCGTAGCGGCGGCGGTTGCGCCGCACCAACGCGACCAGCGCCACCGGCGCCGGCTCGTGGGCCGTCGCGCGACGCGCCCGGACGCCCCGGGCGAACTCCTGCGCGACCGCGGCTAGGACGAACGCCCCGCAGCCGAACATCGCCAGCGCAAAGCCGTGCGCGCCGGCGCCCAGCCAGAGCACCGACACCGCCACGGTGACCAGTGCGACCGCTGCGGGGAAGACGAGGCTACGGCGCAACTTCGACAGCGTCACCCGGCGCCACGCGATGATCGGCCCGATCCCGGACAGCAGCACGATGATCAACGCCAGCGGCACCACGAACGGGCGGAACGCCGGCGGGCCGACCGAGACCTGGGTGCCGGTGATCGCCTCCGAGATCAGCGGGAAGAACGTGACCCAGAAGATCACGAAGGTCAGCGCCACGAGGAGCAGGTTCTGGAGAATGAACACCGCCTCTCGGGAGATCAGCGAGTCAAGTCGCGCCTCCGAGCGCAGCGCGCCGCGTCGCTTGATCACCAGGCCGATCGAGCTGAACACCATCACGGCGATCAGCAGCACGAATGAGATGTTGAGCGTCGGGTCGCTGACGAACGCGTGGATCGACGACAGGATCCCCGAGCGGACCAGGAACGTGCCGATGATCGCCATCGTTCCCGTGCCCAGGATCAGCGATACGTTCCACACCTTCAGCATCCCACGCTTCTCCTGGATCATGATCGAGTGGATGAACGCGGTGGCCAGCAGCCACGGCATCAGCGCGGCGTTCTCGACCGGGTCCCAGGCCCAGTACCCGCCCCACCCAAGCTCGGTGTAGGACCAGCGCGCCCCGAGCAGGATCCCGATCCCCAGGCACAGCCACGCGGCGAGTGCGAACCGGCGCGTCACCTGGATCCACTCGGCGTTCAGGCGACCGGTGATCAGCGCTCCGATCGCGAACGCGAACGGGATCGTCAGCAGCGTGTAGCCCGAGTAGAGCATCGGCGGGTGGATCATCATCGTCGTGTGACGCAGCAGCGGATCCAGCCCGGCGCCCTCGGCCGGGGCCGGCGAGGAGGTCGCGAACGGGTTGGCGAAGAACACCGTCAGCGTGCCGAAGAAGGCGCTGAAGCCGAGCAGCACGGCGGTCGCGTACGGCGCGATCTCGCGCACCCGCCGGCGGGTCAGGAACAGCACCAGGCTCGACCACAGCGACAGCAACAGGATCCACAGCAGCAGCGAGCCCTGCTGGGTGGACCACACGGCCGCCGCCTTGTAGACCGTCGGCGTGGTCGTGCTGGACCCGCCGGCGACGATCTTGTAGGAGAAGTCAGAGCGCAGGAACGCGGACTCGAGAATCGCGAACGCCAGGGCCATCAGGCCCGCGAGCGCGTACACCGACCGGCGCCCCGAGTCGACGAACTCCCGCCGGCCGGTGCGAGCGCCGTACACCGATGCGCCGATCCCCCAGACCGTGACGCCCAGCCCGAGGATCAGCAGCGCGCGACCGACGAGGGCCATCTCAGCTCGCCCGGCTCGTCGTGCCGAGCACTACGCCGCGGCCGCCTGGTACTTGGACGGGCACTTCGTGGTCAGCGAATTCTGCTCGCCGATGAAGCCCGCGCCCTGCTGCTTGACTGTCACAAGCACGCCCCGGCCGGCCGCGAACGGGTCGGGGACGACCCCGGTGTAGAGCACGGGAACCGACATCTGGAGCTTCGGGTCGCGGACGCGGAACAGCAGCAGCTCGCCCTCGTGGCGCACCGATCCATTGAGCACCGTGCCGGCGAGGATGTAGGACCTTCCGGGCTTGGCGTCCTGGCGCAGTTGCGAGGCGGTCAGCTCATCCCGTCCGGCGCTGAAACTGGTGTAGATCAGCGCCGAGGCCAGCAGCAGCGCCACGGTGAGAGCGATCGTAAGACGGATGGCACGCTTGCGGCTCGGATCCATTCGCGAGCGCATTCTCCCACAAGGCCCTCCCGGGGTACGCTGCGCTGCCGCGACCCCCACGCCCGACCGCGCGAGCGCGGCCCGGCGGCCGATTAGCGTCCGGTTAGCGACAAGGAATTTCCGACAAAAAGTGAAACCTTCTGGCAGCGCAACCGTTACCTACCAATGCACGTGATCGCCAGACCGAAACTCCGTAGCACCAGAACCCGGCAACGAAGCACCGGCCCCGCCCGCCGCCTCGACACTCTGCCGGCCACCAGTTCGGGCCCTGTGACTGCCCCCGGACGCCGGCGCGAGGCCGGGCCGCCCCAGGACCAGGCAATCTACACCTGCCAGTGCGGGCTCGTATTCGAGGCCCCGGTCTCGACCTCGGTCGGCTGCCCGCGCTGCGGCAGCACCCAGGCCTGGTAGGCGGCCAATCGCTCCGCGATTGGCTTGCAGCCATTGGCTAATCGCACGCCACTTGGCCGAATCGCCCGGGTCGCACCTGCATCAGATCCCAAGGTGAGGGACAGCGGGTGGATTTGGGGAATCGTGCATCTGATGCATGCGTGATTTCCCATTTCCAATGCGCGATCCTCGCCTTGGGATCTGATGCAGGTCGGGGCGGGCCAGGGACGAGCTGCGGTCCCGGGCTGCGTGTAACAGTGTCGGCCGAATGCCGGCGTCCCGGTGTCGGCCGAATGCCGGCGTCCCTTGACGCGACCCGGCGCGCCTCGATCCCCCGGGCGCTCCTCTATTCGCGGAGGGGCGCTTCGTGGTCCGGGTGCGATGAGCGCTACCAGCCCGGGCGGTAGCCGGTCGTGAGCTTGTCCCCGGGCCGGCGCCAGTCCGGCTGGACATCGAACCGGCGGCGGATCGCTCGCCGGCGAAGCCGGGCCACTATCGGGCCGTAGGTGAAGCGCGTCCCGGCCGCGGCGAGTTTGCCGAGCGAGCTGGCGTCCATGAACGGCATGAACTTGTCGGGGAAGCCCGGCATTGTGCATGCCACGCAGATGCCGCCGACGTTCGGGCAGCCGCCGACGCCTCCCACCCAGCCCCGGATCGGCACGTTGCACTTGACCACCGGGCCCTTGCAGCCCAGCTTCACCAGGCAACCGCGGTTATCCGCCGGTGAGGTCGCGAACTCGCCCTGCTCGGCGAAGCCGGCGCGGCCGCAGCCCTGCTGCACGGTGCGCGCGAACAGCCAACTGGGACGGCCCTGCTCGTCGAGATCGATCGGCGGACCCAGCCCGACCAGTTGCATCGCCAGGTACAGCAGCGTCTCGGTGATGTTGTCGGGCTGGACCGGGCAGCCGGGGAGGTTGACGATCGGGTAGCCGAACCGGGAGACCCAGTTCGATCCGAGGTAGTCGCGCAGGCCCATGGCTCCGGTCGGGTTGTTGCGCATCGCCGGAATGCCGCCGTAGGCCGCGCACGTGCCGAGCGCCAGCACGACCGCGGCTTGACGGGTCAGGCGATCGATCCAGGTGCAGGTTGGAATCGGCTGTCCAGTCTGCGCATCGGTCCCGAACGCCGCCCAATGCCCGTCGCCGTTGATCTCCTCGTTGGGAACCGCGCCTTCGAGCACCAGGATGAATGGATCGAGCTTGCCGACGGCGGCGTCGAACCACGCGCGCATGAACTGCTCACCGGTCTCGTAGGCGAAGAACGGGTTGTAGATGATCACCGGCGGAAGTCCCGGGACGCAGCCGCGCATCAGGTCTTCCAGGCTGGGGCTGCGCGCCGCGGTCATCGACACCGTGTCGCCGTCGCAACCCAGACCACTGGTCATCCACACCACGCTCACCGGACCGGGCTTGGACGCCACGCCCGGAGCGGCAGCATGCGCCGAGAGCCTCGGGGATGTCCGCGACGCGTCTGACGCGCCGCCGCGCTGATGCACCGTGGGGGCCGCGCTCATCCGCCCGAGGCGAGGCGTCGGGGCGAGCGACTCGCGTCCCGCGAGACTCGCTCCCGCAGCGGGCTGGTCCGCTCGATCAGACACTCCAGGTGCTGTTCGAGGGTCCCGTGCAGATGCCAGTCTCCGGCGGCGCCGGTCACCAGCCCACCCTGCGCCAATCGCCCCAGCGCGTGCGAGATCGAGGGCCGCTCGGCGCCGACGACCTGGCCCAGCAGCCGGTGGGTGAGCGGCAGCGAAAGGCGGATGCCCGTGGGTTCGACCCGCCCCCAGCGGCCCGCCAGGTGCCAGAACAGGAGCGCCAGGCGGACCTCGAGCCGCGGCTGGCACATGATCGCTCGGAGCGCGTCGACGTTCGCGATCCGCTGCCCGGCTCGCCGCAGCAGCGCTTGCATGATCTGCGGCCAGGGGCGCATCCGTTCCGCGAACTCGCGATCGAGCAGCGCGAACCGCGTTGGGCACAGCGCGCGCCAGGTGTCGGTCCGCTGCAGCAGCTCATCGGTACGGCCGGTGTCCGGTTGCAGCAGGTCGCCGCACCCCACCAGCTCGGTGGCGGTGCGGTTGTCGACCCGGGCATCGACGCCCATCAGTCCGTCCAGGATCAGTAGACCGGGCCCGCTGCCGACGGCCACAAGCCACGGCCCGAGATCGCATTCGCCGACCTGCGCATCGAGCACCTTGACCGTCGCGAGCTGGCGTGCGGCGATCCGCATCCGCACGTCGAATTCCTGGGCCAGGTCGTCGTCGCAGTCGAGCAGGTACGTGTACAGGGCGGGTGACCCGGGCGGCCGCGGCCCGCGCTCGGCGTGGGCTGGCCACACCGGCGCCGGTTGCCCGGCAACCTCTCGGCCTTCGCTGGGAATCGCGGGCCCCTCCTCTGATTCGTCCCCAAGGCACGGGACGCTGTCCGGGATAGTACGCCTCCCGGCACCCAGGATCCTCCGGCCCTGCCATCGGTAATCCTGCTTACGCGGCCCGGCGGTAACTGCCGTTACCCGATTAAACATCCGCTCCCCGGCGCGTGATAGAACAGAACTATGTGCCTTGCGATACCAGGGCAGATCTTGGAGATGGTCGACGAGCAGAACCGCCTCGCCAAGGTCGATGTCGCCGGAGTGAGACGTAATGTCAACATCGGGCTGCTCGATGCCGACGGCGGCGGAGTGGGTCCCGGCGACTGGGTATTGATCCACGTCGGCTTCGCGATCTCGCAGGTCGATGAGGAGGAGGCGCGCGCGACGCGCGATCTGCTCGAGCGTATGGGTGCCGACTACGAGCAGGAGCTCGAGGAGCTCAAGGCAAGCGTGATCGAGTGACCGTCCCTCCCCTGTCCGATCCCGCCTGTGGGTCGCAGCATTGCATCACGTGCGGCGACGATGGGGTCCAGATGAGGGTGGTGGCGATCGACGAACAGAGCGGCTTGGCGCTGTGCGCCGGCGAGGACGGCAACCGCGCGAGCGTGGAGACCGCGCTTGTTCACCCGGTGTCCCCGGGCGATCGCCTCCTCGTGCACGCCGGAACGGCAATTGCATCGTTGTCGGCCGGCGAGCTGAGGGCGGCGTCGTGAAGTTCGTCGACGAGTTCCGCGACCCCGATCTCGGCCGCGCGCTGGCCGGGGAGATCCTGTCGCTGGTGGCGCCCGGACGGCATTACAAGGTGATGGAGGTCTGCGGCGGGCACACCCACTCGATCTACAAGTACGGCGTCGACGACCTGCTGCCCACGAACGTCGAGTTGGTCCACGGCCCCGGATGTCCGGTGTGCGTGATCCCGATGGGCCGCGTCGACGACGGGATCGCGCTGGCCCACCAACCGGGCGTGATCTTCACCTGCTTCGGCGACATGATGCGAGTGCCCGGATCGAACGGCAGCCTGCTCGAGGCCAAGGCCGCGGGCGCGGACATCCGGATGGTCTACTCGCCGCTCGACGCGCTGCGGATCGCCAAGCAGAACCCGGATCGCGAAGTCGTCTTCTTCGCGATCGGATTCGAGACCACCGCACCTTCGACCGCGCTGACGCTCCGGCGCGCCCGCGCCGAAGCGGTGCCGAACTTCTCGGTCATGTGCAGCCACGTGACGATCGTTCCACCGCTGCGTGCGCTGCTCGAATCCCCGGATCTCCGGCTCGATGGCTTCATCGGCCCCGGGCACGTCTCGACGGTCGTCGGTGCCCGGCCGTTCGAGTTCATCCCCGCCGACTACGGAAAGCCGGTCGCGATCGCCGGCTTCGAGCCGCTCGACATCCTGCAGGCGATCGTGATGATCCTGCGCCAGCTGTCCGAGGGCCGCTGCGAGGTCGAGAACCAATACACGCGAGTGGTTCCCTACGAGGGCAATCTGCGGGCGCTGGAGGTGATGGCCGAGGTGTTCGAGCTGCGGCCGCACTTCGAGTGGCGTGGGCTCGGGTTCATCTCCCATAGCGGGCTGAAGCTGTCCGAGGCCTACGCGGACCTCGACGCCGAGCGGCGATTCAGGGTGCCGGGGGTCCGGGTCGCGGACCCCAAGGCGTGCCAGTGCGGCGAGGTGCTCAAGGGAGTGATCAAGCCCTGGGAGTGCAAGGTGTTCGGCACCGCGTGCACACCCGAGCGCCCGATCGGCACCTGCATGGTCTCCTCCGAGGGGGCGTGCGCGGCGTACTACAACTATGGCCGGTTTGCGAGGGAGCGGGAGGTTGTTTGATGAGCGACGCTCGGGGCGCGAGCGGTTACCAGGGGGTTGACGCGGCGGGGCCGGGTCAGAACGCGGGGCCTGAGGCTCCGCGGAGCAACCCATCCGAGCGCGAGCAGAAGATCCTCGGAATCATCGAGACCGCGCGTGGCAAGCGGGCCAAGTTCCGCGACACCCAGATCAACATGTCTCACGGCGCGGGCGGCAAGGCGACGCAGACGCTGATCGAAGGCCTGTTCGTACCGGCGTTCGACTCGGCCGCGCTGGCGGCGATGGGAGACGCGGGCACGGTCGAGGTCGACGGCGTGCCGCTCGCGATCACCACCGACTCCTACGTGGTCAAGCCGCTGCGCTTTCCCGGCGGCTCGATCGGCGAGCTGGCGGTCAACGGCACCGTCAACGACCTGGCCGTCTCGGGTGCCCGGCCGCTCGCGCTGAGCCTGTCACTGGTGCTCGAGGAGGGACTCTCCGCCGATGATCTGCGCGCCGAGGTAAGGGCGATCGCCGACGCGGCGCGGGCCGCCGGGGTGAAGATCGTCACCGGTGACACGAAGGTGGTGGAGCGCGGTCACGCTGACGGGATGTACGTCTGCACGACGGGTATCGGCCGCCGCGACCCCCGCGCCAGCCTGTCGCCCGCGGGGCTGCGCCCCGGCGACCGGATCCTGCTTTCTGGCTCGATCGGCGAGCACGGCACCGCGATCATGCTGGCGCGCAACGAGTTCGAGCTCGACGCCTGCATCGAGTCCGACACGCGCTCGCTGTGGCCGGCCGTCGACGCGTTGCTCGACGCGGTCGGCCCGGACCTGCGGTGCCTGCGCGACGCGACTCGGGGCGGCGTGGCGTCGGTGCTCAACGAGCTCGCGCGAGCCTCGTCGGTGGCGATGATCGTGCGCGAGCGCGATGTTCCGGTGCATCCTGCGGTGGCCGGAGCGGCGGAGATCCTGGGAATCGACCCGATGTACGTCGCCAACGAGGGCAAGCTGGTCGCCTTCGTCGCGCCCGAGCGCGCCGCGGCGGCGCTGGAAGCGTTGCAGAGCGTTGACGGCTGCGAGGACGCGGCGGAGATCGGAGAAGTGCGGACGGAGCCGCCCGGAATGGTGCTCGTGCACACGAGCTTCGGTGGCAGACGGGTGATGGATCAGTTGGTCGGAGACCCGCTGCCGCGGATCTGTTGAGACTGAGAGGAGTAGGGATGTCAGCGACGGCGTTTGCCGATCACAAGAAGACCGAGCAGGTGACCGCTCACGTGCTCTGGATGACGACCGGGCTCAGTTGCGAGGGAGACTCGGTGGCGATGACCTCGGCCACGAACCCGAGCCTGGAGGACATCATCCTTCAGGCGATCCCCGGGATGCCCAAGGTTGTGGTCCACAACCAGGTGGTCGACTACGCCAATGGCCAGGACTACGCCCAGGCGTGGTTCGACGCCGAGAAGGGCGAGCTCGACCCGTTCGTACTCGTGATCGAGGGCTCGCTCGGCAACGAGGAGATCAACGGCGAGGGCCACTGGACCGGCTTCGCGGTGAACCCCAAGGACGGCCAGCCGATCACGATGAACGAGTGGATGGACCGGCTCGCGCCAAAGGCCGCGGCCGTCGTGGCGATCGGAACATGTGCCACCTACGGCGGCATCCCGGCGATGAAGAACAACCCGACGGGCGCGATGGGCGTGCCGGACTATCTCGGCTGGAGCTGGAAGTCCAAGGCTGGGCTGCCGATCGTCTGCATCCCGGGCTGCCCGGCCCAGCCGGACAACATGACCGAGGTGCTGCTGTACCTCGCGCTGCACCTCGTGGGGCTTGCGCCTGCTCCCGAGCTGGATGAGGCGCTGCGCCCCAAATGGCTGTTCGGCCGCACCGTCCGCGAGAGCTGCAACCGGGCCGGCTTCACCGAGCAGGGCCAATACGCGACCGAATACGGCTCTGACCACCGCTGCCTGGTCAAGCTCGGCTGCAAGGGCCCGGTCGTCAAGTGCAACGTCCCGGCCCGCGGCTGGGTCAACGGCATCGGCGGCTGCCCCAATGTCGGCGGCATCTGCATGGCCTGCACGATGCCCGGCTTCCCGGACAAGTTCATGCCGTTCATGGAGGAGGACCCGTGGGGCAAGTACGCCGCGGGGATCACCCAGTACCTATACGGACCGGTGGTCCGCTACTTCCGCAAGCGCAACATCCGAACCAAGTTCGACATCGAGCCAGAGTGGCGGCGGCGCGGCCGGGCGCTCTCGAGTGGCTACGAGCGGCGATGGTGAGCCTGAGCCGAGCTTGCTGCCCAACCCGTTGCACGATTCCCGCTGAAAGCGCCGAGTGAGGAGAGATAAAGATGGCGACTGAGACGCCCTCGCAGCAGAAGGTCGTGGTCAAGGAGATGTCCTGGGATCCGATCACCCGCATCGTCGGGAGCCTGGGGATCCACACCGAGATCGACTTCACCAACCACCAGGTGCTCAAGTGCTACAGCACCTCGATGATCTTCCGTGGCTTCGACATCTTCATGAAGGGGATCGATCCGCGGGACTCGCACTTCATCACCAGCCGGATCTGCGGCATCTGCGGCGATAACCACTGCACGTGCTCGTGCCTGAACCAGAACATGGCCTACGGCGTCAAGCCGCCGGTGCTCGGCGACCTGGCGTTCAATCTCGCCGAGACCGCGGACTACATGTTCGACCACGCGATCTTCAACGACTGCATGGCGAATGTCGACTTCTGCGAGCAGATGGTCAAGGAGACCAACCCGTCGCTGCTCGCCACGGCCGAGAACACCGCCGCTCCGGGCAGCGACATCCACGGCTTCAAGACGATCGCGGACATCATGCGGGCCCTGAACCCGTTCACGGGCGAGTTCTATCTCGAGACGTTGCACGTCGCCCGCTACACGCGGGAGATGTACTGCCTGTTCGGAGGGCGCCACACCCACCCCTCGACGATCATGCCCGGCGGCTGCAGCGCTGACATCACGCACCAGACGTGCACCGACTATTACGTTCGCCTGATGCGTTACTTCGATTACGTGAAGCGCAGCGTGCCGATGCACGACGATCTGTATGACTTCTTCCTGCGGGAGCTGCCCGGGTACGACATGGTCGGCTACCGGGAGACGAACCTTGTCAACTGGGGCTCGTTCGACGACCCCGACTACGTCGACTACTCCTACGCGAACATGACGGATTGGGGCCGTAAGCGCTACATCACCCCCGGGATCGCGATCGGCGGGGAGCTGATCACCACCGACCTGGTCGAGATCAACCTGGCGATCCGGATCCTGCTCGGCTCCTCGTACTTCGACTCGTGGCAGAACGAGCAGACCTTGGTCACCCACGATCCGCTCGGCAACCCGGTCGACAAGAACCATCCGTGGAACAAGGTGACGCTCCCGCGGCCCCAGAAGCGTGACTTCACCGACAAGTACACCTGGGTGGTCTCACCTCGAATCTATGACAAGCGGACCGACACGCACGTGTGCTGCGACACCGGCGGCGGACCGTTCGCGCGTCAGTGGTGCACGGCGAAAGCGGGACTGGTCGACTTCGGCTACGCCAAGGCGACCGGCCACTCGATCCAGATGGTGCTGCCGCGCTCACCCAACATGCCGGAGATGGAGCTCGAGTGGCACGTGCCGGAGAAGTCAAACGCGATCGAGCGTGATCGCGCGCGCACCTATCACCAGGCGTACAGCGCTCTGGTCGGGCTGCACTGTCTCGAGCGGGCGTTGAAGGAGGTTCAGGCGGGCCGCACCAAGAGCTGGAACAGCTTCAAGGTTCCCGAGGATGCGGTCAGCTGCGGATTCCACGAGGCCGCTCGCGGCGTCCTCTCGCACCACATGGTGATCCGCGAAGGCAAGATCGCCAACTACCAGCCCTATCCGCCCACGCCCTGGAACGCCAGCCCGCGGGATGTCTACGGCACTCCCGGACCCTACGAGGATGCGGTGCAGAACACGCCGATCTTCGAGGAGAACGGGCCGGAGAACTTCAAGGGCATCGACATCATGCGGGCGGTCAGGTCGTTTGACCCGTGCCTGCCGTGCGGCGTACACATGTACACCGGCGGTGGCAAGGTGCGCAAGGTGATGCACACGCCCACGGCAATGGCCTAGTGGTCGCCACCGCAAACACGGCAGCCGCTGTCCCGACCGCAGCGCCCGAGCAGCTCGTCGCTGCCGTGCAGGATCTGCAGGCGCGGCTCGATGCCGCGCCCGATCCGGTCACGCGCGAGCTGGCCGAGCAGCTTGTGTCCGCCGTGGTGCAGATGTACGGCGGCGGGCTGGAGCAGATCCTCGAGGCGCTGTTCGCCGCCGGCGAGCCCGGCGAACAGATCGCCGTCGGCCTCGCGAAGGACCCTCTGGTCGCGACTCTGCTCCTGATCCACGACCTGCATCCGGTCCCGCTGGCTGACCGGGTGCAGGGCGCGCTCGAGAGCGTGCGTCCGTACATGGAGTCCCATGGCGGTAACGTCGAGCTGCTCTCGCTGGAGCGGGGCGTCGCGCGGATCCGCCTGAAGGGCAGTTGCTCGGACTGCTCGGCCTCGTCGGTGACGCTCGAGCTGGCGATCAAGCAGGCGCTCGAGGAGGCGGCGCCGGACCTTGAAGGGCTCGAGGTGGAGGGGGTCACGGTCCAGACGGCCGGCGGACCGGGGCTGCCGATGGTCACCGGCACGGCTCCGGTCAATGCCACCGGGATGGAGCTCCCGATCGTGCTTTCCGGGCCGACGGTTCAACCGCCGGCGCCGTCGTGGTTCGAGGTCTCCTCGGTCGGCGAGCTGGCCGACGGCTCGATCGCCGCGGTCAGCGTGGCGGGCAGCCAACTGCTGGTCGCCAACGTCGAGGGCACCTTGCTGGCCTACCGCGACTCGTGCGCGAACTGCGGCGCGGCGCTGCACAACGGCCGCCTGTCCGCTGGTGCACTGGCGTGTCCAAGCTGCGAGCGGACGTTCTTCCTGCCGCGGGCGGGACGGTCGATGGACGACGAGCAGATTCAGCTCGAGCCGGTGCCGTTGCTGCGCGAGCAGGGACACGTCAAGGTAGCCTTGGCGCTATGAACCGCAACGGCAGCGGTCCCGACCGGCCAGAGCGTCGGCTGGTTGCTGACGCCGTGGCGGCGCGTCGCCGGGCGGAGCTGGTGTCGGGATTGCGGGGCCTGGCTCGCGCGGACCCGCGCCGAGCACCGGGGACCGGCGCCGCCGCAACCGGCGCCTCGATAAACGGCGCCTCGCCCCAGAGCGGCGCCGACGCGGCCGCCCCGCCCGACCCGGAGGTCTGCGACCTTTGCGGGATCGGCATTCCCGACGATCACCGTCACCTGCTGCACCTGTCCGAGCGTCGGATCGTCTGCTCGTGCGAGAGCTGTTGGGCAATGCGCTCCGGGGAGGGCGATTACCGACCCACCGGCAACCGAACCCTATGGCTGCCCGACCTCAACCTTCCGGACGACGTGTGGGCGAGCTTCCAGATCCCGATCGGCCTCGCGTTCTTCATGGATTCGACCGTCACCGGATGCGTGGTCGCGCTGTATCCGAGTCCCGCCGGAGCGACCGAGAGCGAGCTGCACTTCGAGTCCTGGAGCCGGATGCGCCAGCTCAACCCCTTGCTCGAGGCGCTGGAGCCCGACATCGAAGGCCTGGTCGTGAACCGCTTGTCGGATCCTGCCGGGTACGCGATCGCCCCGATCGACAAGTGCTACGAGCTGACGGGCACGATCAAGGCGCATTGGGAGGGCATCTCCGGCGGTGCAGCCGTCGAGGTGGCCGTGGCCGGCTTCTTCGAGGGCCTGCGCCTGAAAGCGGTGCCGGCGTGAGCGCGCGGGCGGTACCAGCGTGAGCGTACGGTCGGCGGATGCGAGCGCCGAGTCCGCTCCGCCCCCCCCACCCGACCCCCGATTCGAGGTGGTGGGCGCGCGGCCGGTTCGCTATGCGGCGGCGCCGATGCTGGCCCTCGACCTTCAGGTGAGCGAGGGCGGCGGCCGGCAGGTCTATATGCTCGCGCTGACGATCCAGCTGATGATCGAACCGGCCCGGCGCCGGTACGACGATGCCACGCGCGAGCGCCTGGTCGAGCTGTTCGGCGCGCCGGAGCGCTGGTCGGTCACCACCCGGAGCCTCGTCTGGTCCCAGCTCGATGTGCTCGTCCCCGCGTTCACCGGCTCGACCACCGTCTCGGTCCCGATCGCGTGCCACTACGACCTCGAGCTGGCCGCGGCCAAGTACCTGCACTCGCTGCCGGACGGCGAGGTGCCGCTGGCGCTGCACTTCAACGGCATGATCTACTACCCGGGCGACGACGGCGGCCTGCAGATGGTGCTGGTGCCGTGGACCAAATCGATCGATTTCCGGATGCCGGTGTCGGTCTGGAGGGAGACGATCGAGCACTACTACCCCAACACGGGCTGGGTGGCGCTGCGCTCCCAGACGCTTGAGGCACTGCAGCGGGAGAAGCTCGACCGGGGCCTGGCGACGCTCGATGCGTGCCTGTCGCAGTTGCTGGACGAGGCCCGCGGCAATGCCTGACACCCCGTCACCGTCCGCGAGCGCGCTGGAGCAGCTGGTCGACGCCCTGCTCTACGAGGGGTACGCGCTTTACCCCTACACCCCCGGCGCGACCAAGAACGCCACCCCCACCCCGTTCGGGATTGTGTACCCGCCGGTCTACGCCGACACGCTGTCGAGCGCGTTTGACCACCTGGAGCTTCGCTGCGTGCTGCGGGCGCCCGCCGATGCGGTGCTCGGCGGCGAGGTGCGGTTTCTGGCCGCGCACGGTGAGCGTCACCAGGCGCAGCCGCAGCGGGTTACGATCGCCGGCGCGATGGTGGGGGCTCTGGCCGGAGTTCCGGCCGAGAAGCAGGCACGGATCGAGGGCGAGCCAGGGTCAGCGCCGCTGATCGTCGGACTGCGGCTCGGCGCCGAGCGACTCGACGACGGCGATTACGAGGTGATGCTGCGGGTCGAGAACCGGACCTTGGTGCGCAGCGGGCTGGAGCGCGCGGGCGCGCTGGCCCGGTCGCTGCTCTCGACCCATCCGATCCTGCAGGTCACCGGCGGGGTCTTCGTCTCACCGCTGGAGCGAGACTGCCGCAGCGTGAACACGTTCCCGGTGCTCGCCACGCCGGCCGACAACGCCGTGCTCGGGGCCGCGATCGTGCTGCCCGACCACCCGCAGATCGCCCCCGAGAGTCGCGGCGCGCTGTTTGACTCGACCGAGATCGAGGAAGCGCTGCTGCTCCATGTCCACGCGCTCAGCGACGGCGAGCGGGCAGAGATCGAGCGTCAGGACCCGGCGGTCCGCGAGATGGTCCAGCGCGCGGCCGCCAGCACGCCGCGGGACATCATTGCGCTCCACGGCCGGGTGTCGCTGCGCGATCCACAGACCAACGAGCCCCCCGCCGAGCCGCCCGGGCTGGGCGATCCGCGGGTCGGCGAGGAGCTGGCCGAGGTCGGCGGCGTCACCTTCCGGCGCGGCGGCAAGGTGCTGATCAAGCCGGGCCCCGACGCTGACCTCGAAGCGCGCATGCTCGAGGGGCGCACGGCGACGATCGAGCGTATCTTCACCGCCTATGACGGCAAGACGCACCTCGGCGTGACGATCGACGGCGACCCCGGACAGGACCTGATGCGCGACACCGGCCGACTCCTGTTCTTCTTCGCACCCGAGGTGGAGGTGATCGCATGATGAGCCCAGAGCGCGTTCGACGGATCCTCGTCGCCGGCGTCGGCAACGCCTGGTTGCGCGACGACGGCTTCGGGGGTGAGGTCGCCCGCCGGCTCGAGCAGTCCGACCTGCCGGAGGGCGTCGCAGTGATGGACGCCGGCACCGGGGGCCTCGACCTGGCCTACGAGGTGATGCGCGGCTACGACGCGCTGGTGATCATCGACGTCAGCCAACAGGGCGGCGAGCCGGGAACACTGTACGTGATGGAGCCCGACGAGTCCTCGGTGCAAGGCACCATCGAGGACGGCGAGGTGGTCAACCCCCACGCGATGGACCCGCAGACGATGCTCCGGTTCGTCAGGTCCGCCGGCGCGTGGCCGGGCAAGGTAGTGGTGGTCGCGTGTGAGCCGGCCGACGTAGCGGAGATGGGCTGGGGTCTCTCCGATCAGGTCAAGGACGCGGTCCAGCGCGCCGTCGACCTCGTCCTCGAGACGATCGAAGACCTGCGCACGGACGGCGCCTACCTAGGGTCCCGCTGATCCCTGGGATCGTGGAGCGAGCGAGTGCATGAGCTTTCGCTGAGCAGTGCGGTCGTCAACACGGCGGTCAAGCACGCCGGCGGTCGACCGGTGAGCGTGGTCAGCCTGCGCGTCGGGCGCCTGCGCCAGGTGGTGCCCGACACGCTCGAGTTCTACTTCGAGTTCGTCGCGCGGGATACTCTGTGCGAGGGGGCGCGGCTGGAGCTGGAGGTCGTGGAAGCCCGTCTGCGCTGCAATCCCTGCGGGACCGAATGGGAGATCGAGATCCCGGCCTTCCGCTGTCCCATCTGCGGCGGCAGCGATGTCGCGATCGCCAGCGGCAACGAGTTCGAGGTGGAGTCCATCGAGGTCGA
>Ga0209839_10000004_pt1 | contig 96021 bp, 85 predicted proteins | sample OrgsoiDNA2013050_FD_185800 | JGI IMG/M metagenome (GOLD analysis project Ga0209839, IMG submission 185800) | Permafrost soil microbial communities from the Arctic, to analyse light accelerated degradation of dissolved organic matter (DOM) -... | ecosystem: Environmental > Terrestrial > Soil >... | reverse complement strand
TACCGATCGGGTGTCAGGATGGCGCGTGCCGTGTCCGGGTCGGGCGCCCGGATCAGCGCCGCCGTTCCCAGCCAGGTGGTGTCGTCGTCGGACAGCAGCGGCCCGTAGGCGATCAGCTTGTCCTGGCCGGGTGGCACGGCGAGGTCGGCGGCCTGTCCCGTGCCGAGGCCGAGCACCAGGTACCGGTTGCCGCCGGTCCGGCCGCCGGGGAAGTCCCACATGGTCCGCCCCAGCGTGTTGCGCCACCGGCGCAGCAGCACGTCCCGGTACGCGCCGGCCTGGTAGTTCGGCTCGTCGAAGGCGAACGCGCGGGCGGCGACCGGATCGGGCAGGCCGACGATGTGCACGCTGCCGGTGGGGGTGTCGCCGTCGTCGGCGAAGGTCGGGCCCCGGGCGATCATCGTCTTCGCGTACTGGTCCATATAGGCCCAGTGCTGTTCCAGCAGCTCGTCGCGCAGTGCTGCGGAGCCGGGCCGGTCGCGGTGGTAGCAGAAGAACTCCATCCCATAGTCCTAGCCCACCTCGGCCCACGGTGCCGCTGAATTTCCTCGACACCTTCAGGACCGTCATGACGGATTCAGAAATGAGCGGATGAGCATGATGACCGGGACGGAGACTAGTACGCCGCCCGCGACCGGCTTGTTGAAAACGAAGAACAGAACGGCCGCGCAGAGGGCGATCAGGGTAAGGCTGAAGGCCATGATCTGCCCGGCTCTGGCCCGCGCTATCGCCGCGTCCGCCACCTTGTCGCGCGTCCTGATGTCGCCGGTAACGGCCGTCTCGGCCATAGCCATTATCCGCTCAGCTAGCCCCAGCTGAATCTGCTCGTACTGGGCCAGGACGGCGGGGGCGGGCATCGGCCCTTCCCATTTGGTCTCGATCTGGAACTGAAGGGCCTCAAGGGCCTCTAATTCGACTGACCGGCTCTTAGCGCCTGAGCCGCGGTCCGCATTGCTCCGGCCAACGCGCTGCCCACGCTTGTCCAGGCGCCCTGCATAGCTTTCTCGCTGGGCCGGGACAACTCCCGTTGCAGCTGCCGCAGCGTCGGCGAGGGGTCCAGCGTCAGGCTGTCGTAGCCGACCGTCAGGCGCGACCAGAGGCGGCTCGCCTTCTCCGTGTCCGGTGCTATCGCCATGCGGCAAGGCTACCTCCCTCTTCTTGGCGACGATGCTAGGGCGTCACCATTGCCGGAGCGGCAACATCCGTAAATTGACTAGCTCGACGGTTATCTACGGGAAATTGCCGACATCATCCCGGCCGGGACCTGGCGACGACCCGGGCCAGCCGGGGCCGCTCGCGGCCTGCATGTGCATATGCACGTGCAGGCCGATATGAGCCGAAACGGAGGGCCGCGGCAGGCCTCTGCTAGGGCTTACGCTGGCCGCGCACCCGCCGCACGAGATTTTCGGCGGCATCCGGCCACTGGGAATGGCCGAAGGCGAAGCCCGCTTCGAGCAGGCGGCCGGGGACGACACGGCGGCTTTTCAGCAGGAGCTCGGTGTCCGAGCGCAGTGCGAACGCGCCGAGCTCGGTCATCCACTTCGTCGCGGGCAGGCCCACCCGGACACCCCAGGCGGCGCGCAGCACGCGCATGAACATGCGGTGCGGCAGGGGAACAGGCGCGGCGAGGTTCACCGGCCCGGCGAGGTCGTCCCGGTCGGCGAGGAACTCGACTGCGCGGACAAAATCGTGGTCGTGGATCCAGGACACATACTGCGCGCCGCCCGCGACCGGGCCGCCAAGGCCGAGCCGCGCTAGTCGGAGCAGGACGTCGAAGGCGCCGCCGCGGTCGGGACTCATCACGATGGCAGCGCGCAGGGCGACCTTACGAGTGGCCGGGGTTTGGCGCGCTCCTGCGCCGCTCCCAGGCTTTGGCGATCTCGACGCTGTACGCCCAGTAGCCCGGGACGCCGGGTTCGCTGCCGCCGAGTACGCCGGTGGCCTCATCGCTAGGTGCGTCGAAGCGGTGGGCGTAGATGGTGGCGGTGCTCATCTGCAGCCAGACCCGAGGAGGCTGCGCGGCGGCCGCGATCACGTCGCCCACGACTTCGGCGGAACGAACGCGGGAGTCCATCATGGCCTGCAGATTGGCCGTCGTGTAGCGGCAGTTGACGCTGCGGCCAGCCAGATTTATCACGATATCGCTGCCGTCGATCGCCGCGGCCCAAGGGCCGACGGTCTCTCCGTCCCAGCGGACTTCACGATCCCGCACCGGCCGCCTGGTCAGGACGACAACCTCGTGGCCAGCGGCGCTCAGGGCGCGGTTCAGGATCGTGCCTACCTGCCCGGTTCCTCCAGGTAACACTATCTTCATCGGGTTCCCCTCGGTCTGAGGGCTAGCCTAGCCACGGGATTTCGTCCCTTTTTGGACGGGCCTATCGCCTCGCAGGAGCCGACTGGCCGGCCAGGGCAGCGGGGCGTTCGCGGCCGAGATCAGGCCTTGCCTGCGAGTCCGCGTTGCTGGGCGCAGTGGCAGACTCCTCCCATGACTTACGTTGCCGCGGACGATCGTTATCAGCAGACCGGATACCGCCGTTGCGGGCGCAGCGGTATAGACCTTCCCGAGGTTTCCCTCGGCCTCTGGCACAACTTCGGCCATGAGCGGCCGCTCGACACCCAGCGAGCGATCCTGAGACGGGCGTTCGATCTCAGCATCACCCACTTCGACCTGGCGAACAACTACGGGCCGCCCTAGTCGAGATTTTCCAAAGCACCGGCACGACGGGAGCTAGCTGTGGCGTCACCCTTCGGATCATGTCCGAGCGAGCCCGCGGTAGCCGCCCGCTGCTGTACCCACTCGGAGCCGAGCCCGCCCGCACAGCAGACCCGCCGCCGAGCTGCGGGGGTCGCCTTCGATGCCGCTGCCTGTTCCGCAGAGAGGTCGGCGTCGGTGGGATCAGTTTTTTTTGCCCTCCCTGCAGGTGCGTTCGCCGGGCGGAGGGGCAGCACGCTTCGGCTGAGATCCCGCGCGGGGAGGAAATGCGGGGCCAGCGCCTGCGCCGCCCACTCGGCCAGCGGCGCCCGGTCGCGCGCCACACTGTGTGGGCGGCACCTGGAGGAAGTTCAGCCGTACTCCCCCGAATACGTACGGGGGCAGTTGGGTGATCTGGCGCGGGCACGACCTCAGAAGCTAGCGACCCTTATCTGGGTCGCTAGCGCTCGAGGGCGGTGATGGGGCTGACCCTGCTGGCACGCCAGGCCGGATACAGACCGGCGATCAGGCCCGCGATGGTGCTGACGAGCGGGGCGCTGAGGATGAGGGCGGGGTCGAGGACCGGCTCCCAGCCTTTGCTGGCGCTGACGGTGGCGGTGATGAGAACGCCCGTGCTGGTACCGATCAGGCCGCCGATGACGCCGATGAGCGCGGCCTCGCTGACGATCAGGACCGCGATGTGGCGGGGAGCTGCGCCCACCGAGCGTCGCAGGCCGATCTCCGGCCGGCGCTGGATGACCGACAGCAGTGTTGTGTTGGTAATGGCGATCACGCCGACGACGAGTGCCACGATGGCGACGGCCAGCAGCAGCGAGGTGACTGGGCCGCTGACCTGATTGCGCAGGTGGCTGGGGTCGATGGGCACTGCGGCGCTGATCCTGCTGGGCTGGTAGGGGTCCAGTGCGTAGGGACCTTGCCGACCGATGAGCTGAGCGGCTCCGGGCGCCGTCTGGACGATAATCTGCCGTGTCTCCGTGCTGCCCTGACCGGGTATGGCCTGGACGGCGCCCGGCGGGATGATCACTCCGAGCAGGACCTCACTCGCCAGTGTGGTGGAGTGAACGATCCCGATGACGGTCAGCCGGACGCCGCCGACGTAGATAGCCGGGGACAAGGCGACGCTACTGATCCCGAGTTGGCTGGCCGCCGCCGATCCGAGCAGCGCGACTAGGTCGTGACGGTGGTCCATGCCTTCGTCATAGAGCCGACCGGTGGACGTTATGGCTCCTGCAGTGGCGAGCGCGCCGGGTGAGGCGGCGGTCATTGGAAGGCTGGCGGTCGCCTGGCCGGTGGGGTCAGGCTGGCTGATCCGACTCACTGTGAAGAGCTGGCCATTGTTGCCAAGGTTCCACAGCAGGCCGGAGCTGACCACGCCGTGCAGGCGGTCCAGCGACTTCTCACCCGCCTCGGTCAGAGCAGGCGGTTCCTGCTGCGGGTTGTTGTCGGTGAAGGTGACGGTGGTGGCACGCAACTGATTGAAGGCGTCCGATACCGCGCCGCTCGCCGAATCGGCCAGGCCAATCGTGGCAATCGCGGTGCCGACAGCCAGGACAGTGCCCATTGAGGTGAGCACGGTGCGCAGCGGTGCCCTAGCTACATTCAGGGCAGCCTCGCGGAGGGCGTCGCGGACGGGGAGCCGACTGGGCGCCACTCCCAGGCGGGTCAGTGCCGCTGTGGCATCGCGCCGCCGGGCACGGCGGCTGCTGGTGCGGGTCGGGCCCGGCGGGATCCGCCTTTGGAATCTGGTAACGGGACTCATGATCGGTCGATCGCCGCCGCGGTGATGTCGTCGGTAACCTTGCCGTCGTCAATGCTCAGGACCCGGGGCAACGCGGCGGCGATCTGCTGCTCGTGGGTGACAATGAGCACGGTCAGGCCTTCGGCGTTTAGCCCGGTCAGCAGGCTGACGATCAGCTCGGAGTTCCGGCGGTCCAGGTTCCCCGTCGGCTCGTCACATAGCAAGACACGGGGCTGTTGAGCCAGCGCGCGCGCGATCGCCACCCGTTGCCGTTCACCGCCCGACAATGTCCGAGGCAGGGCGGTCATCCGGTGCGACAGCCCGACCCGGTGCAACGCCCCTGCCGCCGCCTGCCGACGGTGCCGGGCCGGTATCCCCCGGTACATCAGGCCCAGTTCGGCGTTCTCCGCAGCCGTCCGGTCCGCCAGCAGGTGGAACGATTGGAACACGAACCCGAACTGGCTCGCCCGGAGCGACGTTACCCCCGACTCGGGCAGAACCGAGGTATCCACGCCGCGGACCAGATACCGGCCGCCGGTCGGCCGGTCCAGCAGCCCGAGCACGTTCAGCAGTGTCGACTTCCCCGACCCGGACCGGCCAGTCACCGCTACCATCTCGCCTGACTGGATCCGTACCGATACCGGTAGCAGAGCCCGTACCGGCACCATACCTGGGTAGGTCATGGCGACCTGGTCCAGTTCCATCTCCGCCGACGGGCCCAGCCCGTCAGAATGCGGGTCGTGTGTCACCGGGCACTCTCACCTGGCCTGCTCGCCGATGACGACCTGATCGCCCGCGCGCAACGCGCCGCGAAGCGGCGACACCGCCTGCTGGCCGCCCGACTGAAGTCCCAGCCGGACCCACACCACCCGCTGGTGGCCCGACCGACCCGCCACCGTCACATACACCTGACCTGAACCGCTGGTGCTCAGGGCCGCGACCGGCACGATGAATGCCTTCACCCGGCCGGTCGCCACCACCACCTGAACGTTCTGGCCGACCATCCCGGACGGCACCTGGCCAGCCGGAACGAAAACCACATGTCCCGAGGTGACCTGCGAGACCTGCACGTGAAGGGTCGCACCAGAAGTATCCGAAGTCGCCGTAGCCGTCATCCCGCGCCTCAGTTGGCCGGTCTCCGCCTGGCTGCCCGGCGCGGTCAGCTTCACCACGCCCGATCCGATTACCGCCAGACCGCCCTGCCCAACGGTGTCCCCCAGCCGCGCCACCGACAGCACCTGCGCCGGGAGTCGCTTCATGAACGCCACCTCACCGAGCGGTACTGCCGGCTCCGCCGCGCTCCGCGCCGCCACGGCCGCTGCCTGGGCCATACCGAGTGCCGCCTTGGCCGCGGCAAGAGCGGATCGGTCAGCGGCGATCGCTGAGGCCGGCGCGGCGTCCTTCTTATCCGCGGCGAGCTTCGCCTCCGCCGAAACAGCAACCGCCGTAGCCCGGGGCAAGGCCGCCGAAGTGCTTGCGACCGCCTGACGCGCGCCGGAGCTTACATCGGGCTGCACACCCGCTGCCTGGTACAGCTCCAGCACCGCCGCGGCCGTCCCCGGCCCATAAAGCCCTTGCGGGTCGGTCTCGGTGCCATACCCAGCTGCGGCCAGGCCCTGCTGAAGCTCGAGCACATCCACCCCGCTGGTCCCGGGTACCATGTTGCGGAACGCCGGGATCACGCCCGACATTACGAACGCCGGCAGCTCAGCCACCGTTCCCAGCAGTTGCCCGTCCCTGACCTGCTCCCCAGCGGACACTGCTACTGACGTCACTACCGGATTCCCCCCGGCCAGATCAGACGGAACTTTCACGGTTACCGGGTTGCCATTGCTCACATCGGCACGCAGCACCACCTGGACCGGCAGCACGCCGTAGTCAACCCGCGCGGTGATCAGCGACGGTACCGGAGGAGCGGCCCCTGCCGCCTGCTGCGCGGGCGACACGAACCCGCGCGCCACTACCCCGGCAGTCAATCCCAGCCCCACGGCCACCGCCAGCAGCACAGGCAGCGCCTTCGGACGCCGCCCGGAACGCGGCGGCGGCGCTAACGGCGGCATGTCCTCCCCCTGCGCCGGGGGAGGACGCCCCAGGAACTCGTCATCGGCCAAATGCGCGCCGGTTACTCCTCGGCCGAGGCGGCCCTCCAGCCAGCCGCCCTCAACCCCGCGCCTGCCGCTCTTCATTCCGCTGCTCCCCGCGCGACGAACCGGCGAGCGGAGATCGCTCCCCAATCAGAACCGTGCCCGCATCTGGATACGGGCGGCCTAATTGCTGACGACGCCCGGCGGTGCGGCAGCCAGCCGCTCAAGAGCGGTCATGGCTGCGGGAACCCGGTCTTCCGCCGCCAGGATCTGCTGGTAGTGGTCCTGAAGGAAGGAACTCTGCTGCTTCAGCTGCAGTCTCTCCTGTACTGCGACTAGCTTTCGCGCGCAGGGAACGAAGACCCCGACCCAATGATGCTCGGTGACCACCATCGCAGAGCGGCTGATCGTTTGCGAGAAGACACCCGTCGTCCAGGCCAGGAACGCGTTGAGCGATCCGGCATCGGCCGTCGGCACTCCATGCCGCTCCGCGCACATCGCGAACCCGCGTGCCGCCGCCTGGACTGGCCCCGACGCCTCGACTTGGTTAATGACGTTCAACCACTGCTGCTGCAACCCACTCAGCGCCCCCGTGACCTGACCTACCGGCCGAGCGGCCGCCAAACCGCATTTGCGCTCGTCCGCTAGCAACGCCCGCTGGGCCGGGGAGCTTGGGGGCGGAGGACCACCGTTACGCAATTGCGTTGCTGGGACGAAGAGCCCGTTCTTAGCCATCCACGCGAGATTTGGGAACTGAGAGTTGTCCTGGTGCTGCTCTGCTGTCTGCGCGATACTCGCGGCTGATACAGGAGGAACTTGCTGGCTGAATCCGTGGCCTGACATGCAGCGCGCCGTCGCTGTTGATTCCAGCTCCTTGACCGTCTCGTCAAACAGGCTGCCAGCGGCATACTGGGCCCCGGTCGCCGGGAACAGGCTGTGGATCATTTCCGCTGCCACCGGCGACGACGCGCCCGCGTCTTCGGCGCGCGCCGACGACGAGCCATGAACCGCCGCGCAGCCGCTCAGCCCGATGGCGCCCAGGGCAACTACCGCGCCCACCTTGGACGCCATGTACCGAACGGATGACCGCATATACGACAACCCCTCACAGGACCGTTCTACATAAGGACAATTATTGGCAGAATAGTACTTTCCCATCCAAGGCGCTGTTACCCAGCGAGCTTGCACTGAGCATATAAGCCTGTCGGGCAGGCTCAGAGAGCAATGCGGAAAAGCGCTAGCGGTCGCGATGGATCCGGAGAGAGGCGCCAAGCCGGGGCCTGCCGCCTTCCCCCGGAGCCAGAGCCAGGATGACATTTCAGAACTTCACGCCAACACCCTCGGAAAAACTACTCGTCTCATTAAAGCCGACAGTGGTCAGCTGAGTATTGACTGCGAGGTTAGTGACGAGGTCAACGCCCTGGTTCCCATCACTTCCCCTATTCAGTGCATGATAGCCGCTAGCTGCCTCTTGCCATCCAGAGGCGCTCGGCGACTTGTAGAAGCCTGCATACGAATCCTGCGTGGTCTGGGAGGTCTGGTAGAAGTCCGTGCAGTTACGAGTGTGCTTGGACCAAACCTGCTTCCAGAACAGAGCACCATTGATGTAGGAAGCGGCCCCCGATCCGCTATTGCTACAGTTGGCAGCAGCTGCTGGTATCGCAGTTGCCATTGCCGGGGTGGCTGTAGCTCCGAACATCAGAGCAGAGGTGCCTAGCGCCAGTAAGGCACTGGCAGCAAGGGGCGAGCGGCCGATCTTTCCGCTTTTAGAATGAAATAACATTACCATCCAATCTCCATTTCGCCGGGCATTTATAACGTTTGTGATGGTAGCGTGTCGTATCGGCACATGTCAACCTTTTCTATCCAAATAGCCGCTCACCGCATAGAACAGTGGTTCGGCCAGGTTGTCGAATCGCTGTGGTGGCCTGCCAGCGTTCCGCATCGCCGCGGGTCGCCGCGGCGATGTCGACTCCGCGGTCATCGGCGGTGCTGCCGATGGTCACGATGTCGCGGTAGCCGCGAGCGCGCAGCAGCTCCGCGGAATAGGCATCCAGTGCAGTCGGCAGAGGTCTAGTGCTAGTGTGCTCTACGGTGGGCGTCATGCCTGAGAGGTTTCCGGCGATTGAGCCCGGCGATTGAGCCCTATGACGCGGGAATGGTCGATGTCGGTGACGGGCAGTGGGTCTACTGGGAGGTCAGCGGTAACCCGGCGGGCAAGCCCGCGGTCGCGCTGCATGGCGGTCCCGGCAGTGGCGGCACTCCGGGGCAGTGCCGGTCGTTCGACCCGGATGCTTACCAGTTCGATCAGCGTGGCTGCGGGCGCAGCACGCCGTCGGCTGCGGACCTGAGCACCAGCCTGGACGCCAATACCACCAGGCACCTGATCGGTGATATCGAGAAACTCCGTGGGCGCCTGGGCGTTGGCCGGTGGCTGGTCTGGGGCGGATCGTGGGGCGTGACGCTGGGGCTTGCCTATGCCGAGCGTCACCCAGAGCGGGTGACCGAGATGGTGCTGGTGTCGTGCACGATGACCCGGCCCTCCGACGTGCGCTGGCTCTACCACGAGGCGGGGCGGTTCTTCCCGGAGCAGTGGCAGCGGTACCGGGATGGCGGCGGGAACTCCGGCGACCTGGTCGCCGCCTACGGCAAGCTGCTCAACGCTGATCCCGATCCCGAGGTCCGGGCCCACGCGGCGCGGAACTGGTGCGACTGGGAGGACCTAGTAGCCCAGGGCTGCCCAGAGCGACACGCAGTGGCAGACTCCTGCCATGACTTACGTTGCCGCTCCTGACCGGTATGAGCTGATGAACTACCGCCGCTGCGGGCGCAGCGGCATCGACCTGCCCGAGATGTCCCTGGGGCTCTGGCACAACTTTGGCAGTGACACGCCGCTGGACACCCAGCGGGCGATCCTGCTGCGCGCATTCGACCTGGGCATCACCCACTTCGACCTGGCCAACAACTACGGCGGCAGCACCCTCAGCACGTCCGACGACCCTTTGGGAAGGCTGAAGTACGGGCCGCCGTACGGCAGCGCCGAGCAGAACCTCGGCACGATCATGCGCCAGGACCTGCGGTCTTACCGGGATGAGCTGATCATCTCCACTAAGGCCGGCTACGACATGTGGCCGGGCCCTTACGGGGACCGCGGGTCCCGCAAGTACCTGCTGGCCAGCCTCGACCAGTCGCTGGGCCGGATGGGCCTGGACTACGTGGACATCTTCTACAGCCACCGGTTCGACCCGGATACGCCGCTCGAGGAGACCATGGGCGCGCTCGATACGGCGGTGAAGTCGGGCCGCGCCCTGTACGCGGGCATCTCTTCCTATTCGCCCGAACGGACAGTTCAGGCGGCTCAGATACTCCGCGAGCTGGGCACGCCCCTGCTGATTCACCAGCCGTCGTACTCGATGCTGAACCGCTGGATTGAGGGCGGCCTGCTCGACGTGCTGGCCCAGGAGGGCGTGGGGTGCATCGCCTTCTCGCCGCTCGCGCAGGGCGTGCTGACCGGTAAGTACGCCAACGGAATCCCGGCTGGGTCGCGGGCCAGCCGGGATTCCTCGCTGTCGGAGGACCAGCTCAGCGACAAGACCCTCGCCCACGTCGCGGCGCTGGGCAAGATCGCCGGTCAGCGCGGGCAGTCGCTGGCCCAGCTCGCGCTCTCCTGGGCGCTGCGCGATCAGCGGGTGACCTCGGTGCTGATCGGCGCCAGCAGCGTCGCGCAACTGGAGGAGAACGTCGCCGCCGCGAGCCGCAGCAGCTTCGCCGATGCCGAGCTGGCCCAGATCGACCGCGACGCGGTCGACGCGGGCATCAACATCTGGTCGGCCTCCAGCGCGCAGTAGCGAGTGTTGCCGCGGCCGACGCGGAGCGCGCTCCGCGTCGGCCGCGGCTCGTAGCCGCCTTAATTCTCGGGGTCGATGCCATGCCAGGCGGGTACCCGCACGAGCCGGTGCCCCGCCGTGCCGCTGATGATCACCTTCCGCAGTGAGATGTCGTTCGACCTCGTCACCTCGTGCAGGACATGCTGGGGGTTGGCGATGATCTCGATGTAGTACGTGCCGTTGGGCAGCTTGGTGATGTCGAAGGCCTGGCCGGCCTTCGACTGGTCGTAGGTGTCACCCCAGCCCATCGGCATCATCTCCTGCACCCACAGGGCCGTCGGGGAGCCGCACTGGCCGCCGAGTCCGACGAAGGTCGGCACCCAGGTCGCGTGGCGCAGCAGGAGGTCGACGGCGTCGGTCGGGGCGATGCAGAAACCGACCTTCTGGCTGCGCACCGCCACCTTCCTGGTGGAGTTGAGCAGCTGATACCGGGCGAACTGCTGGAAGTGCCAGTGGCTGTGGCCGGGCTTGGAGTCAAAGCCCATCGTGCCGGCCCGGACCCGGCCGATGATGTGCCCGTTCTTCCAGAAGTACTGGTAAGCGCGCATGGTGGGCGAGCCCGCCACCCGGAAGCCTTCGACGTCCAGCGGTGAGCTGCCGCCGACCCAGACGGTCGCGGCGAAGTTGAGGTAGTCGTTACGGCCCTTGTTGGTGCTCGAGGTCGTGATGCCCCAGGACGGCAGCGCCACCAGGTCCGGCAGCGCCCCCGCGGGTGCCCGGCTCAGCGTCGCCACGTGCGGCAGCGACGGCAGTGGCTCGCTCGCGGCCGGGCCATGGCGCCGTCCAAGGCCGCAGCAGCCCTGCCCGGTCACCACCTGCATGGTGACCGTCGCCCGGGCGTCGCGGGCCGAGATATGAAAGAACCGCGTATAAGCCGGGAAAATGGTGTCGGTCACCCGGTAGGTGCCGAGGGGCAGGTTATAGGAAACGGACTCGTTCTCGGCGGGATCGACGGCCCAGCCCCGCGCGATGCCCCAGACCGCCCCGCGCGCGAAGGGATCGCCCCCGTAACACTGCTGAGGGAACAATGACGTGGGGGCGCTGCCGGGGGCGGTCCGCTCCTGGTCGTAGCTATCCGGGCAGAAGGTGAGCTTGGTCGAGGCCACGACCTTGCCGGCGTGGTTGCGCACGGTCATCCGCGCGAAGTCCCGCAGCCCGTTCCAGCCGGCGACGGTCCAGTTCGGCAGCCGCCGTTCCCGCGTTGCGCCGCCCGGCGTCCTGACGATCTGCGTGGCCGTGACTGGCTGGGTATAGCTCGCCCGCTGGACGTTGAGCCGGAGGGCGGAACCGAGCGAGGCCACCCAGATGCCGGGATCGACGAATACCTGGCTCCCGAACCGCGACACCGTGATGCTGTTCTGCGCGGGCAGCAGCTTGATGGTCGGGCCCAGCGCCGTGGCCGGAGCCGCCGCCGGCGGAGCCGCCGCAGCGGCGCCAAGAGCCGGCGAACCGGCCGCGCCGGCGGCGAGGACCCCTGCCGCCGCCACCAGTCCCGCCGCCAAAACCGGAATGGCACGACGTCTGCGTGCTCGTCTCATCGCGGACTTCCTTCCTGAACCAATTGCTGGGGGGTTGATATGTTCAGCTCCTAAGACGCACAAAGGGTACTAGGCGTTGCGTCAGAATCTCCGCAAGATTTCCTGGCCGTGACTGACTGCGGCGGGCCGGTTCCGCCCGCCCTGGCTGGGGCACCCACCGCGGTTCCCGCCGAATTCCGCTCGCCCCGGCCCCGCCGCCTCTGGCAGAGTGACAAGGGTGACCGGACGCGACGTGCGAGTGGTGTTCACGAAGTACGACGGCGGCCTGCACTGGCATCAGACGATGCGCCATCTCGGGCAGGACGAGCACGGCGTCTGGCTCGGCGCCCCGGCCGGGCTCCTGGCCCGCAGGGGCGACGAGCCGCCGATAGTGATCGAGCAGCCGCAGCTGATGCTGTTCCCCGTGGATGCGTGGTGGACGGCGGTCTTCACCGCCGCGCCCGCGCCGACGGAGATTTACTGTGACATCTGCACGCCGCCGCGGTGGCCGCAGCCGGGCGAGGTCACGATGATCGACCTCGACCTGGACGTGATCCGCCGCCGTGCCGACCAGCGGGTCGTGCTGCTCGACGAGGACGAGTTCGCCGAGCATCAGCGCCGTTATCGCTATCCCGCCCACGTGATCGCCCGGGCGCAGGAGTCCGCCGCCTGGCTGCAGGAGACGATCGCCGCAGGCGCGGAGCCGTTCGGCGGGGACTACCTGACCTGGCTCGATCGGATTCAGTAACGCGGCACCCGGTCGGCGCGCCAGCACCATGCCCGCATCGGCACCTCGCGGGATCGTTACCTGAGGGGGTCTTGAGCCTTCAGGTGCCGGGGGCGCCGTCTTCCAGGGAAGTCACCGTGCCGGCCGCCAAGGCGTCCAGGGAGGCGGCGATCCGGCGGGCTGCCAGCGGCGTCACTCGGGCCGGAACCTGGTCCGGGCGAAAGAACGCGAACCCGGCGAGCTCGCTGGCTGGCACCGTGATGGCCGCGATATCGCTGGCGGCGAGCACGCCGCCGTCGTACACCACGATCAGCCCTTCCGGGCGTCCTGGCTGCGATGGCACCCAGTCCACCGCCAGCACGCGGCCTACCGGGCGATCCAGCCCGAGTTCCTCGGCTACCTCCCGGCGGCAGGCGGCCTGCGGCGACTCCGCCGCCTCTACCGCGCCCCCCGGCAGGCCCCAGGTGTCCCGGTAGACGGGATCAACGAGCAGCACTCGTCCGGCCGCATCCCGGCACAGGGCCCCCGCGCCCATCCACTTGCGAGCCAGCGAGGCGAAATACACCTCGGGCGGTAAGAACTCCGCGTCGCCGGAATTCACGAGCTGCGCTCCGGTGCCTTGCCGGTGACCGAGGCTGGCGGGAAGCGGCGCTCGGAGTCGGCGATCTTCCGCCGGGCGGCGTCGCCCAGGTCGATGCCGAGGACGTCTGCCAGCAAGACCAGGTAGAGCAGCACGTCAGCCATTTCCTCGCCCGCCCGGGTCCGGAGCGGGTCAGTCGCCGCGAGCCGCCGGGCGTCGTCGGCGGGCAGCCACTGGAACAGTTCGGCAAGCTCGCCGACCTCTCCGACCAGGGCCAGGAGCACCGACTTCGGGTCGTGGAACTGGCCCCAGTCCCGGTCGTCGGAGAACTGTCTCATCCGGTCACGAAGTTCACTCAGGTCCGGCACGCCACCAGCATTCCACGTCGGGGAATTGGTGGCCTACTCGTGCTGCTTCAACAGCACCGAGGACATCGGCGACAGCATCTTGTTGGTACGAGCGAGGTCGAACTCAGCCGCGTCGAAGTCAGCTGCAGACTCGATGCCGAGCCACTCCAGCCGCTCCGCGTGCTCGTCGCTGCCGGGATTGGCGAGGACCTCCAGCAGGTAGGCGTAGCCCCACATGCCGCCGCAGTCCTCGGGCGGCGACGCCCGCCTACCCGCGGTGCACCGCGGGTAGGCCACGCCCGGCTCGGCGGTCAGGACGTCCTCCACGAGGATGTCGTGCTCCCAGTCATCGCCGAAGTCATAGGTGTAGCGGATGCGCTCACCTGGGCCGGGTGCGACGCCGGACAGCTTCCTGGCGGCGGCGCTGCGACAGTCAAGCCCTTGACCGGTGATGCCGTACTCGCCGGCCGGTGTGGAGAAGACCCACAGGTGACTGCCGTCCCAGCCGAAGGACTGCTGGATCGCGTCGTGCAACCCGGTCAAGGTAATGCCGGAGGGCACCTCGAGACGCCGCCAGATCGGCGGCTTGCTCCCGCGCAGCGTGATCTTCACCCGGTGGATGTCCCGTTGTGCCGTCGTCCTGGCCGGCCTGCTGCCCGCGCTGCCCTGGAGCGCTGGTACCGTCCCGCCCTCGGGCAGCAGCTCCGTCCGCTCGCGCAGCAGGTCCAGGTACGCGCCCACGTCCTCGACCTGGTCCGGCTCGACCGGGCAGGGCTCCCCGGCCAGTGCCCGGTCAAGGATCGCTCGGGCATCGGCGGCCTGGTGGTCGCGGTACTGGACTCCGGGCTCCCGGCCGATCAGCCGATACTGCGCACGAAGCCAGGACGTTTGATCGGTGACAAAGCAGTCCTTCACCCCGCCGCCAAGATCATGATCGATCAACACGACGAAGGCGTGCCGCTTGCGTCCGTAGGCAAACATGATCGCCAGTGACTGCTGCGCACCAAAATCGTCCGAGTAACTGAAGCATGGTCCAGGTCGCGGCGAGCCGAGCCCGCGTACCCAGGGGAGGTCGGTCAGCCCGCCCGCGACCATCCTGTCGCCAACGGCCTGCGCGGCAGGCCGCACCTCGGGCGGCCCGACGGCGGCCAGCACCCGCAGCATGGCCAGGGCCTGCGGCGTGGCCATGCCCGCAGCCTGCTCGGTGAGCTCTAGGAGCAGGGCCGTCAGGTCGGCGTCTTCCGGGGTACCCCGGCGGATCTCGCCGAGGAACTCGGCTCCGCACAGCTCCGCGCTCAGCTGGTCACAGCCCGGCTCCAGGAGCGGCACGAAGTCGTTGATGAGCTCTTCCAGGGACTGTTCCATCGACGGCAGCAGGCCCGCCTCGGCCAGCAATCCGATGCCATCCGCCACGCTGGCCGCCCCTTCCAGCACCCGCAGCACCTCCTCCGGCATACCGGACTCAGCCGCGCTCCGGAGCAGTGCGGCGAGCTCCGTGCTGCCGGACTGTGCCGTGCTGCCGGACTGTGCCGTGCTGCCGGACTGTGCCGTGCTGCCGGACTGCGTGCTGTCCGGTACGACGCTGAGGGAAGCGCCACTCTTCTTTTTCCTCGTGCGCCGGGTATTCGCCACGCGGTCCATCGTGCCAGGGCGCTCCTGTCCGGAGAGCGGGCTTCGGTCAGATCAGCGGGCGAGCCCGCTGCGCCGATGCGAGCTCGGCGACGATGACTCGCTCCGTCATGCGGGATCGCTCGTCAGGTGGCGTCGAGCTCTAGCCAGGCCATCCGGCCGGCGTGGCTGCCGATGATTCCCCAGCGGGTCGCGAGCTTGGCGACGATGAGAAGGCCGCGGCCGCGTTCTTCGTCCTGGTTGGGGTCTGGGGCCCACGGGCCGCCGCGGTCTTCGACCTCGGCGCGAATGCAGCCGCCGACGCTGGTCCAGACCCGGACGATGAACTGGCCGCCGGGTTCGCGTGAGCTGCTGTGCAGCACGGCGTTGCTGGCCAGTTCCGAGACGCAGAGCACGACATCGTCGGCCGCGCTGAGCCCGGTCAGCACGCCCCCGACGAACCGGCGGGCATGCGCGACCTGTAACGGCTGGGCCGTGAACGCCCGGCAGGCGGCCGCCACCGGCCGGGGATGGCTAGCTCGCGCCAGACCGGAGTTCGCCTGGTCGGCGCCGCGGACTCGGGACTCTAGTTCAGACGAGAGAAAGTCCGTCCCGGCCAGCTGGCCGGCCGTGCCGGCTGCCCTGCTCAATGTGCCGCCCTTCTGCCCCGGACTCGTCGCTTACTCGCAGCGGTCTTGCGCTGAGCCATAAATCAGAAGGCCAGGTGCCACTCTGCGGCATTTCCCGGCTTCCCTAGAGACGCTAACTCAGATCTCTAGAGATATCCAGGTTCTCATTGGCCTCGGCTTGTCCGTCATTCCTCAACAGAACGGCTGATCAGGCACATCCCTGCTAATGTGTCTCTCTAGAGAGGCCTATCGTAATGGGCTGCTAGGAGGGCCGGATCATGACAAACCCACGCAGCCCTGCTCATGAGCGGAAATACCGCGTGATCGCCAGCGACTTGCGCGCGGCCATCGGCCGCGGCGAGTACCCAGCGCAAGCCCGGCTGCCGGGGGAGAACGACCTCATGCGGCAGTATCAGGTCGCGCGCATGACCGCCCGGCAGGCCCTCGCGCAGTTGATCAATGAGGGCCTGGCCGTTGCCCGTAAGGGCTCCGGCGTCTACGTCCGCGAATTCCGGCCAGTGCTCCGGCCCGGGGTCGGCAGGCTGTCATCTCGGGGGTGGGGATCGGGACGGTCGATCTGGGCCACCGACGCCGGCGGTCGCGAGCTGAGCGTCGACCAGATCGAGGTGCGCCGCGCCGAGCCGCCTGATCGCATCCGGCCGCTACTGGACCTGCCCGACGATCCCGAGGTCAGGGTCGTCGCGCGGAGCCGCCGGTACGTCCTGGACGGCAAGCCGGTGCTGCTGTCGGTCTCCTACCTGCCGGCTGACCTGGCGGCGGGCACGATGATCGAGTACAAGGATGTCGGACCGGGCGGGGTCTACGCCCGGCTCCGGGAACTTGGCCACGCGCCGGCTCGGTTCCGGGAGGACTTGCGCTCGCGAATGCCCGAGCCGGAGGAAGTGGAGCGGCTCGAATTGCCGCCCGGTACGCCGGTCGTCGATATCGTGCGCACGGCGTACACGGCGGATGGCGAGATCGTCGAGGTTAACGAGATGACGGCCGATGCCTCGTCCTATGTATTCCGATATGACTTCGATGCATAAGTACCCGCCTTAGCTGGAATCTCTTCTTTATGTACTTTGTGCCGAAATTTCGGATGCTTCGGCGCGCTCCGAATGGTAGGCGCTGCGCGGCTTACGTCGCGACGTCCCTCAGCTGGGCGGCGGCCGCCTCGGGGATCACATCGCTGGCGAACGCGTCCATTGCCGATTCCGAGCCGGCCAGGTATTTCAGCTTGTCGGTGGTGCGCCGGGGGGTGAATAGCTCCAGGTGCAGCGCGAAGAGCTGCCGGCCATCGCGGACGGGGGCCTGATGCCAGCCGGCGATGTACGGCGCCGGCTCGCCGAACAGCCGGGCGAAGCGCCCGAAGATGTCGAGCTCGACGTCGGCGAGCTCGCTCCGCTCGGCCGGTTCGAGGCTGGCCAGGTCGGGAACCCGGCGGTGGGGGTACAGGTGGATCTCGTAGGGCCAGCGCGCGGCGTGCGGCACGAACGCGGTCCAGTGCTCGGTCTCCAGGATCACGCGTGAGCCGTCCGCGCGCTCGGCGGCGAGCACGTCGTCGTAGAGGTTGCGCGCGGTTCGCCGGTAGTAGGCGCGCGCCGAGGCCAGGGCCCGCTCGGTCCGCGGGGTGACGAACGGGTAAGCGTAGATCTGCCCGTGCGGGTGCGGCTGGGTTACGCCGATCTCGCGGCCGCGGTTCTCGAAGCAGAACACCTGGTCCACGCCGGGCAGCGCGGAGAGCTCAGCCGTCCGGTCGATGAGCGCTTCCAGGACGAGCTCCACTCGCTCCCGGGACAGGTCAGCGAAGGATGCGTCGTGATCGGAGGTGAAGCAGACAACCTCGCAGCGGCCCGCCGCCGGGCGTTCCGGAAGCAGCTCACGGAGTCCGCCCGTGCCTGGCTGAGCCGTGCCTGGCTGAGCCGTGCCTGGCGGGCGCGCGGCATCGGCGGGCGCGGCGCTCAGCGCCGGGAAGCGGTTCTCGAAGACGACCACCTCGTAGTCCGCGGCGGGGATCTCCGTCAGGTGGCCTTCGCTCGACGGGCAGAGCGGGCAGTTCTGCGCCGACGGCAGGTAGCTGCGATCCTGGCGGTGGCTCGCGTAGATCACCCAGGTATCGAGGAACGGCTCGTAGCGCAGCTGCGACGCGGAGTTCGCGGGCGGGAGATCCCGGCGGTCGACCGCCTCCCTGGCCTGCCCGGCTTCGGCGTCGTAGTAGCTGAGTTCCCGCCCGTCGGCGAGCCGGATCGTCGTCTTGTGCACTCTGGTGGACCTTTCCGTTTACCCGCTCCGCCGCCCGCACGGCCTGGAGACCACCATGGGAACGATAGTCATGGCCGGGTGCCCGGTGCCGAGCCGCGGGGCGGGGCACGGCCTACGCGCGGTGTGCCGGATCCCCGGCTGCGGCTGGGCCGGTGTGCGGGCCAGGCGCCACCGACACGAGCCGGCGCATGGTCAGGATCGCGATGGCGGCGCCCGCGAGGCCCAGCGCTGCCGCGATGAGCAACGCGGCGTTGAGGCCGCTGGCGGAGGCCGCGTGGACGAGGTGGTCGAACGTCCCGCGCTGGGCGGCCGGGACATGGGCGAGCGCGGCCTGCGCCTGGCCGCCGGAGATGGCCGGCGCCGTGTCCACTCGGGTGCCGCCTGCGCCGAGCACGTGGGTGACCCGGGCGGCGAAGGCGCTGCCCAGCACCGCGATGCCGAAGGTGAAGCCGAGCTGGCGCGCGGTGTTCACCGCGCCCGCCGCCATGCCGCCGCTGTGCTGGGGCACCGCGGACATGGCGCTGGACACGAGGGTGGGCGTGGCCAGGCCGACGCCCGCGCCGGCGACGATCAGGCCGGGCAGCAACGCCAGTCCGCTGGAGTGCGGAGTGAGGGTGGCCTGCAGCAGCGCGCCGGCGCCCACCAGCGTCATGCCGCCGCCGATGATCCAGCGCGGGTTGGAGCTGTGCAGGAACCGCCCGATGAGCAGGCTCACCACGAATCCGGCGAGCGCCAGCGGCGCGGCGCCCTCCAGGCCGGCCTGGATGGGGCTCAGCCTGAGCACGGTCTGCAGCCACAGCGAGCTGTAGGGGAGGTAGGCGAACGCGGCGGCGTTCAGGAGCAGGGCCGCGACCAGCACGCCCGAGAACGCCGGGCGCCGGAAGAGCGACAGGTCGAGCAGCGGCGAGCGGGCGCGGCGCTCGGCGAGGGCGAAGACCGCGAAGGCAGCAAGTCCGACCGCGAGCACGCCGACCGTCCCGCCGTCCGCCCAGCCGCTGGCGGCGGCCCGGATGAGGCCGTAGGTCGTAGCTGCGGCGCCGAGCGTGAACGTGACGAGCCCGCGCAGGTCGAGTCCGCGGCCGGCCGCCGGGCGATCGGCGGTCAGGGCTCGCCGCGACAACACGATGGCCGCCGCACTCACCGGCAGGTTGACGAAGAAGATCCACCGCCAGGACAGGCTCTCGGTCAGCAGTCCGCCCAGGATGGGGCCGGCCGCCGCGGCGGCCCCGGACACCGCACCCCAGACGCCGAAGGCGATCCCGCGATCCCGGCCCTGGTAGGACGAGCTGAGCAGGGCGATCGTCGTGGCATACATGGCGGCACCGCCGATGCCCTGCAGCCCGCGGGCCGCGATCAGCATGTCGGTGTTCCGCGCCAGCCCGCTGCCGAGTGAGGCGAGGGCGAATACCGCGAGGCCGCCGATGTACAACCGCCGTCGGCCGTGCAGGTCGGATATCGAGCCCATGCCCAGCAGGAGCGCCGCCAGCGTCAGGGTGTAGATGTCGAGGACCCACTGCAGCGCGGAGAACGAGGTGGACAGGTCGACCGCCATGTCGGGCAGGGCGACCGTCACGATGGTCACATCCACGAGCAGCATGAAGGTGCCCAGGCACACCGCGATCAGCGGCGTCCACTTGCGCATTTCGGGCATCGGATAACTCCTCTCAGTCCCGCTGGCCCCGCTCGGTTCCGCGCGGTTCCGGGACACCAGCGACTCTTGCCGCTGGGCGCCATCCCTGGCCATCTGGAGGTCACTTGATGTAGTTTTCCTCCGTGAGCAGACTGCTAGTGCAAGAATCCGGCGTGCTCGACGATCTGGACAAGCGAATCATCCAGGCGCTGCAGATCGATCCGCGGGTTGGATTTAGCCGGGTCGCGCAGGTGCTCGGCGTGTCCGAGCAGACGGTGGCGCGTCGCTACCGGCGCCTTCACGGCGATGGGCTGTTTCGGGTGATCGGGCTGGTGGACCCGCAGCAGGTCGGCCTGTCTTACTGGATCGTGCGGGTCGGCTGCCGGCCCGGCGGGGCCGGGCCGCTGGCCGACGCCCTTGCGCGGCGCGACGACGTCTCCTGGGTGACGCTCAGCGCGGGCGGCTCGGAGATCGTGTGCAACGTCCGCTCCCGCAGTGCCCAGCAGCGCGATGACCTGCTGCTGCAGCGGCTGCCGGCGACGAGCCAGGTACTGAGCATGGCCGCCCATGCGATCCTGCATCGCTATGTGGGCGGCGCGTCCAGCGACTGGACGGGCTACGGCGACCTGCTGACCGCGGAGCAGGTCGAGGCGCTGCGACCCTGGGCGCCCGCGGAGCAGCCGGACACGCCCGCCGCCCCGGTGACGCTGCAGCCCGAGGATGCCCCGCTGCTGGACGAGCTAGCTCTCGATGGGCGCTGCAGCTACGCGGCACTCGCGGCGGCGGCGAGCTGGACCCAGGGGCGCGTGACGCGCCGCCTCGAGGCCTTGCGCCGTGCGGGCGTGCTGTATTTCGACGTGGACATGGCGACCCAGCTGATGGGTTTCGCCACCTCCGCCTACCTCTGGCTGACGGTCGAGCCGGCCAGTCTGGCTTCCGTGGGTGAGCAGATCGCCGGTCACGCGGAGGTTCCGTTCGCGTCGGCGATCACCGGGTCCGCCAACCTCGTCGCCACGGTCGTCTGCCGCGACACCGAGGCGCTCTACAGGTACGTGACGACCAAGGTCAGCGCCGCGTCCGGCGTCCGGCAGCTGGAGATCTCCCCGATCCTGCGCCGCGTCAAGCAGGCCGGCACCTGGATGGCGGGGCCGCGGCTGGCCAACCCGACCCCGCGGGTGCGTTCCCGGTCAACCGCGCGACTCCCCGCTCCTCGCGGCGGGCGCTCTGGCTAGCTGAGGAGGCCTGCGAAGCGCTGCCGGATGGTGGCGGCGGTCTCGTCCGGCGGCGCGGCCCAGATCTGCTGGTTGAAGATCTCGACCTCTACGTATCCGGCGTAGCCCGCCGCGAGCACCCGGGCCGAGATCGGCCCGAAGTCGATGCAACCGTCGCCGATGTGGCCGCGGCCCAGCAGCGAGTCCTCCGGCAACGGCAGGATCCAGTCGCTGAGCTGGTAGCTGACGATCCGGCCGGCGGCCCGGTCGATGTCGGCCGCGAGCTGAGAGTCCCACCACAGGTGGTAGGCATCGACGACCACGCCAGCGGCGTCGGCCGGGAAGAGCAACGCCAGCTCGACAGCCTCACCCAGGCGGGAGATGACGCAGCGGTCGGCGCAGAACATCGGGTGCAGCGCCTCGATGCCCAGCCGGACGCCGAGCCGCTGGGCGGTCGGCACCAGCTCGCCGACCGCGTCGGCGATCAGCCGCCGGGCGAGCGCAAGATCCCGGCTGCCCGGCACGAGGCCGCCCGAGACCAGGATCAGCGTGTCGGCCCCGAGCTCGGCGGCCTCGGCGATGGCGGCGCGGTTGTCGGCCAGGGCGGCCGCGCGCGCGTCCGGGTCGGCATGGGTGAAAAAGCCGCCCCGGCACAGGCTCGACACGTGCAGGCCCGCGGCCCGCACCGTGGCCGCCGACTTCACCAGGCCCAGCTCCGCCACCCGGTCGCGCCACAGGCCGATGGCCGGGATGTCATGCCGGACGCACAGCTTCGCTGCGTCGGCCAGGTTCAGGTGCTTGACCGTCGCCTGGTTGAGTGACAGGCGGCTGACGTCGGTCACGGCCGGTCCGCCCGCGCCAGGTACTGCGTCATCCGGTCGGCCGCCAGCGCCGGATCCCGCAGCGCGCCCGCGGCAGCCGCCAGCTCGAACACCCGGATGAGGTGCGCAGGCGAGCGCCGCGTCTCCAGCCCGTCGACCATCGCGAACTGCGGCTGCAGGCCGTTGAGCCAGGCCAGGAAAGCCACCCCGACCTTGTAATAAAACGTTGGCTCCTCGAAGACCAGCCTGCTCAGCTCGACGGTCGGTCCGATGGCGGCGTCATAGCCCGCCACGTCGCCGGAGTCCAGGGCATGCAGGGCCGCCGCCGCCGGCGCGGTTACGGCGGCGAAAGCGCCGAGCAGCGCGTCGCTGTGGCCGCGGGCGTCGCCCTTGATCAGCTCGGCGTAGTTGAAGTCGTCGCCGGTGTAGAGGCGAACGCCCGGCGGCAGCCGCCGCCGGAGGGCGACCTCGTGGCCGGCGTTCAGGACTGACAGCTTGACGCCGCTGACCTGGCCGCCGGAGCCTTCGATCAGCTCGATGACGGTATCGGCGGCCGCGGCAAAATCCGGGCTACCCCAGTAACGGCGCAGCGCGGGGTCGAAGGCGTCGCCGAGCCAGTGCAGGATGATGGGCCGCTGCGCCTGCTTGAGCAGGTCACCGTACACGTCGAGATAGTCTTGCGCGAAGCGGGCACTGGCGGCCAGGGCGCGGCTCGCCATCAAGATGACCTCCGCTCCCGCATCCTGCACGAGGGCGAGCTGCTCCTCGTATGCATCCCGGATCGCCGCGAGGGGATGCTCGCCGCTGGCCAGCTGGTCGGTTCCGGCGCCGCACGCGATTCCCCCGCCCATCTCGGCCGCGCGGGCCGCCGACCGGGCGATCAGCTCGCGGGCCTGATCCCAGGACAACCCCATCCCGCGCTGGGCGGTGTCCATGGCCTCGGCGACGGCGAAACCGTGCGCCCAGAGGTAGTCACGGAAGCCCAGCGTGGCGGCCCAGTCGATCGCGCCGCCGGGGGACGCGGCCACGTGCGCGGCCGCGTAGACGCGGCGCGAGACCGGCGGCGGGTAGCTGGCGGCCCAGCCGGGATCGGCGAGGAGCAGCGGCTCGGCACGGCCGGGCAGCCGGATCTGCGCGGTCATCGCGGGCAGCTCATCGTGCTCATGCGGCCCGTGCTCATGCGGCCCGTGCTCATGGAGCCCGTGCTCATGGAGCCCGTGCTCATGGAGTCAGCCTTGGTACCTCGACGCGCCGCCCCTCGGCCGACGACTGCAGCGCAAGGAGGGCCAGCTGGACGCCCTTCGCCCCCTCGGTCAGGTCCCAGGGGAAGGGCCTGCCCTCGACGGCATGCTTGAGGAACAGCTCCCACTGGACCTTGAACCCGTTGTCGAACGATCCGTTGTCCGGGATGTCGGTCCACTGCGCCAGGTAGTCGATGGGGTCGGGGAGGTCCGGGTTCCATACGGGCATCGGAGTGGAGACGCGATGCTGGACGGCGCAGTTGCGCAGCCCGGCCACCGCGCTGCCGTGCGTGCCGTCGACGTGCAGCTCGACGAGTTCCCGCCTGTTTACCCGCACGGCCCAGGACGAATTGACCGAGGCGAACGCGCCGCCCTCGAACTCCAGCAGCGCATAGGCGGCGTCGTCGGCGGTGACGTCATACGGTGTCCCGGACTCGTCCCAGCGCCTGGGCAGGTGCGTGGCGTGCCGCGCGTACAGCGCCGTGATCGGCCCGAACAGGTCCTCTAGCAGATACTGCCAGTGCGGGAACATATCCAGCACGATCCCGCCCCCGTCTTCCTTGCGGTAGTTCCAGGACGGGCGCTGGGCGGCGATGCCGTCCCCTTCGAAGACCCAGTAGCCGAACTCAAGCCGCACCGACAGGACGCGCCCGAAGAAGCCGTCCGTGATCAGCCGCCGGAGCTTGATCACGCCGGGCAGGAACAGCTTGTCCTGCACGACGCCGTGCGTGATCCCGGCCTCTCGGGCGGCGGCGGCCAGGCGCAACGCGCCGTCGAGGGAATCGGCGACGGGCTTCTCGGTGTAGACGTGTTTGCCGGCCGCGATGGCCTTGGCCAGGCTCGGCTCGCGGGCGGAGGTGACCTGAGTGTCGAAGTAGACCTCGACCGCCGGATCGGCGAGGACCTCGTCCAGGCTGGTCGACCAGCGCTCCAGGCCGTGTCGCTCGGCGATGGCGCGCAGCCGCTGCTCGCTGCGCCCGACGAGAACGGGCTCGGGGTAGACGACCGTCCCGTCATCGAGGCGGATGCCGCCCTGCTCGCGGATACTGAGCAAGGACCGGACCAGATGCTGCCGGTAACCCATCCGGCCAGTGACACCGTTCAGGGCGACGTGGACGACCTTGCGTGACATGGATGACCCTTCGTGGCGGCTCCGCGCGTTAGCCCGCCCGCAGTCTGGGAAAGCACTTTCCAAGATTAGGCTGAGCCAGAAAGCCGGGTCAACCGGCGGACTACCGCGGCGCGGGAGCGGCTGTAGGAGCACATGCGGGAGCGGGGCGGCAGTGACAGGCAGGCGACAGTGACGGACCTCGGCCAGGGCGCGCACCGTCGCCGTCGCGCCAGCGGCAGCGGCGCGGAACCCGACGGCCAGGAGTCGCGGGTGACGCTGCAGGACGTCGCTGACCGGGCCGGAGTGTCTCTGACGACGGCTTCCAGGGTCATCAACGGGGTCATCGACGAGGGGTCACGGCGGGTCGGCACGGCCATGACCGACCGGGTCAACCGGGCGGTCGCCGAGCTCGGTTACCTGGCCAACCTCCAGGCCAGGGCCGTCGCGACGGGCCAGAGCAGCACGGTGGGCATCGTCGTCCATGACATCGCCGACCCCTACTTCTCCTCGATCGCGGCCGGCCTCATCGAGGTCGCCTACGAGCATGGCCTGCTGGTCTGCATCTCGAGCACGTCGGCGCGGGAGGCCGGGGAGCGCGAGTACGTGTCGCTGATGCGGGCCCAGCGGGCGCGCGCGGTGATCCTGATCGGCAGCAGGTCCGATGACCGGCGGGCCCGCAGCGAACTGTCCGCGGAGATCGGTGCCTTCACCCGTTCGGGCGGCCGGGCCGTCTGCGTCGGGCAGGACCTGCTGGACGTGGACACGATCATGCCCGAGAACGCGGCGGGCGCCGATGCGCTGGCCCGCGCCCTGGTCGCGCTCGGGCACCGGAGCTTCGCGGTGCTGGCGGGGCCGCGCGGCCTGCTGACCGCGCGGGACCGGCTGGAGGGGTTCCGCGCCGGGCTGGGCGCCTGGTCGGTGGAGCTGGATCCGCGCGGCATCGTGCACGGGGAGTTCACCAGGGACGGCGGCTATGAGGCGATGAGCGGGCTGCTGGCCTCGGGAACCCGGCCGGACTGCGTGTTCGCGGTCAACGACGTCATGGCGGTCGGGGCGCTGGCCCGGCTGCGGGCCGAGGGGATAGCGGCGCCCGCCGACATCGCGATGGCCGGCTTCGACGACATCCTGACCCTGCGCGACATCTACCCGCCGCTGACCACGGTCCGGCTGCCACTCAAGCGGATGGGCGAGATGGCGGCGAACCTGGTGCTCAGCGATACCACTCCGGATCAGCCCAGGATCGTGCCGGTGCCCGGCGAGGTGATTCTGCGGGACAGCACGCTGCCTCGCCCGCCGCGCAGCTGAGCCCGCTGCGGATGCCATGATCACGGCCGTTCCGCCAAGCTAGGCGCCTGTCGCGTTACGGGTGATACCGGGGGGCTGGAGGGCGGCGCCGCGGCCAGGGGCGTTGGTTCCCGCCCGGCCGGGCGCCAGCCGGGGCGCCGCCCAGGACTTGGGTCGCCCCAGGCATGGCTTAGGGCTGCGCCGTAACCGGGTCGCCGCTGATCACCACCGTTTTCAGCGCTGCGTGCGAAAAAACGGTAGTGATCATGAAACCCAGCTGCGGCAGCCGGGCCAGCTAAGGCAGCCGGGCCAGCTAAGGCGATCACCAGTTACGCGGCCAGGCTCCAGGCGCGGCAAAACGGTCGTGATCACGAAAGCCGCACTCTTGCGCGGTCGCGTCGGGGTCAGGTACTTTCGCCTGAACCTGGAAAGCGCTTGCCAAGAGGGCTTGCCAAGAGGGCTTGCCAAGAGGCGCTGGCCAGCAGGTGCACCGCCAGACCGGGGCCGCCGGGCGCGGGGTTCCGGCTGCACCTAGATGCGGAGAATGTCGTGGGATCTGGCCAGCAGCCTTCACGCAGCGGCGCTGGCTGACCGTCAATCCAGGGCCCGCACATTATCCGTACTGATCTTCCGGCCGCCGCGCTCTTCCGTGCGGCCACGCAATGTCACACAATTCCAGGACAGCCCTCTAGTCGCTGACAGCACCTCCCAGGCCGCACCGTCGCAGCCCCCACCACCGGCAGGACCGCCACCGGCAGCACCGCAGCCAGGCGGCAGACATGAGGAGTAAGTATGAGTGAGGCGGCTCCCATTCCGTTCTCCGAAACTAAGGCGCCCGAAGGTCCCGATCGGCTGCACCGGGGCGCGCTCAGCCTGGTAGACATCTCGGCGTCGACGATGGCCAACATCGGCCCGGCCTACAGCTTCTTCTTCAGCTTCGGCTTCATCGTCTTCACGGCGGGCATCGCCGCACCGCTGACGATCATCGCCGCCGGCATCGCCGTCGCCCTGCTCGGGAACACACTGTCGCAGTTCTCCCGGGCGCAGCCGTCGACGGGCGGCTTCATCACCTTCGTGGGCAAGACCTTTGGCGGCACCAGCGCCGTGACGACCGCCCTGCTCTGCGGGGCCGGCTACATCATCGCCATCTCGTCGGTGCTGGCCGTCTCCGGCGGGTTTCTGGCTCTCACGCTGCAGTACTACCTGGGCTGGAATATCCCGTGGATCATCCTCTCGGTGCTGCTCACCGCCGGCGCCGTGGTGATGATGCTGCGCGGCGTGGGCGTCTCGACCAAGCTCGCGGGCATCTTCTTCGGCTTCGAGATGCTGGTCCTCGTCGTCGTGTCGGTCGTGCTGCTGATCAAGAACGGCAGCCACCTGAGCTTCACGCCGTTCGAGCCGAGCCACATCACCAAGGGCTTCAGCGGCCTGGCGGCCGGCTTCCCGCTGGCGGTGTACCTGTTCATCGGCTGGGAGAACTCAGCCGCGCTGGCCGAGGAGACCGGCAACCCGCGGCGTAACGTGCCACGGGCCGTCTTCCTGTCCATCGCCCTGATGGTGGTCAGCTATGTCCTGTTCGCCTACGCCACGGTCAGCGGATTCGGCTACAACGGGGCCAAGCTGTCCGCACCCTCCGATTTGATTCCGTTCATCACCGTCGCTCACGGAGCCCTGGCCAGCCTCGCCTTCTTCGCCTACCTGGCCGGGCTCACCTCCACCCTGGGCGTCCTCATCTCGGCGGTGAACTCCCAGGCCCGGCTCATCTTCAACGCCGGTCGCGAGGGCCTGCTGCCGCGCTGGATCGGCAAGGTGCAGCCGGGCAGGCAGACCCCGAGGAACGCCATCTTCGTCTTCGTCGGGATCGCCGGGCTCATCATCGTGGTGTGGGCGCTCGGTCACCTGATCGGCGGCCACAGCGGCAGCATGAATCCGCTGACCTTCTTCGCCGAGTCCGGCACGATGGGCACGATCCTGGTCCTGGTCGTGTACTTCCTGGCGAACCTGGCCCTGCCGTTCTACTACCGCAAGTACCGGCCGCAGGAGTTCAACGTGCTCAAGCACCTGATCCTGCCGGTCCTCGGCATGATCGCGATCGCCATCCCGGTCTACTACCTCAGCAAGCCCGGCCAGTCGGCGCCCTATAGCTGGTTCCCCTATGCGGCGCTGGCCATCATCGTGGTCGCAGTGATCTATGCCCTCGCGCTGACCAGGCGTGACCCGGGCCTCGGCGACCGGGTCGGCTCGATCGTGGCCGATGAGTAGGCCGGGCTAGACCGGCCTGGGCGCAGGTGGCTGCGCCGGGAGCTACCCGTTTCGACAGCTGGGAGTTTTGCCATGACGGACACCGCCATCACCTCGGCCCTCGCGCCGGGCGCGCTCCCGGCGCACCCCCTGAGCCCGGCTACCGCTGCGGAGTACCTGGCCGGCCGGCAGATCCTGGCAGCCGCCGGGCTGCTGGCCGAGCCGGTCAGGTTCGCCTATTACGGGCTGGAAGAGCCACCCAAGGACGAGGTGCTGGCCAGGGTGGGTGGGGTGGCCGGGGTGGGTGGGGCGGGTAGCGGACAGCCCGGCCGCAGGCTGCGCGCCTTCCTGATCGACGTGACGACCGGTGAGTCCAGTGACGTGGTCCTGTCGCTGACCGACCAGCGGATCGTCAGCCGCGCGATCCTGGACCCGCGCACCGACGGGCAGCTGCCGATCATCGACGGCGACTTCGCCGCGGCGCAGGAGATCGTCAGCGCCGACCCGGGCTGGCGCGCCGCCATGGCGCGCCGCGGCCTGACCGACATCACCAAGATCCGGGCCTGCCCGCTCACGGCCGGCAACTTCGCGGTCCCGGCCGAGGCGGGCCGGCGGATGGTCCGCGTGCTGGCCTTCGTCCAGGCCAAGGAGCACGACCTGGCCTGGGCGCACCCCGTGGACGGCCTGGCCGCCTACGTCGACCTGGTCGAGAAGAAGGTCTTCGAGATCGTCGACGAGTTCGAGCGGCCGGTGCCCGCCGAGTCCGGCGACTACGACGACCCGGCGGTCCGCGGGCCGCAGCGCGACACCCTCAGGCCGATCGAGATCACCCAGCCGGAGGGGCCGAGTTTCAGCCTCGACGGGCACCTGCTGCGGTGGCAGGGCTGGTCAATGCGGATCGGCTTCGACGCCCGCGAGGGGCTGACCCTGCACCAGGTCGGCATCGACGACGGCGGGCGCACGCGGCCCGTGCTGTACCGGGCGTCGATCCCGGAGATGGTCGTGCCCTACGGCGACCCCAAGTTCCGGTACTGGCAGACCTACTTCGACACCGGCGAGTACCTCGTGGGCAAGTGGGCGAACTCACTCGAGCTCGGCTGCGACTGCCTGGGCGAGATCGCCTACCTGGACGCGACGGTAACCGACGACTTCGGCGAGCCGCGGCAGATCCGCAACGCGGTCTGCATCCACGAGGAGGACTTCGGGATCCTCTGGAAGCACACCGACATCTTCAACGGCTCGGCGCAGTCCCGCCGTCAGCGCCGCCTGGTCGTGTCCTTCTTCACCACGGTCGGCAACTACGACTACGGCTTCTACTGGTACTTCTACCTGGACGGCACCATCGAGTGCGAGGTCAAGCTGACCGGGGTGCTGTTCACCGCCGCGCACGAGGGCGGTGACAACCCCCACTCGGCGCAGGTCGCGCCGGGGCTCGGGGCGCCGATCCATCAGCACCTGTTCGGCGCGCGGCTGGACATGACGGTCGACGGGCTGGCCAACGCCGTGGAGGAAGTCGACGTCAGCGGGCTGCCGATCGGCCCGGACAACCCCTACGGCAACGCGATGGTCCAGGAGGTGACCCGGCTCGGCCGCGAGTCGCAGGCCGGGCGCCGCGCCGACGGCGCGCGCGGGCGCACCTGGCGGGTGATCAACACCGAGCAGGCCAACCGCTTCGGCCGCCCGGTGAGCTACACGCTGTACCCGGAGGCCGCGCCCGTCCTGCTGGCCGATCCGGGCTCGTCCGTGCACGCGCGGGCTCGCTTCGCGACCAACCACCTGTGGGTGACCCGGTACGAGCCGTCGCATCGCTACCCGGCGGGTGACTTCGTCAACCAGCATCCGGGCGGCGCCGGCCTCCCCGAGTTCATCGCGCGCGATCGCGATATCGACGGCGCGGACATCGTGGTCTGGCACACCTTCGGGCCGACGCACTTCCCGCGGCCGGAGGACTGGCCGGTCATGCCCGTGGCCCGCTGCGGCTTCACGCTCAAGCCGACGGGGTTCTTCGGCCGGAACCCGACACTCGACGTCCCGCCGCCCGCCGCGCACTGCTCGGCGGACTGAGCCGCCGCTGACCTGGTAAAAGGGAAAAGCTGTTGAAGCGAACGCGGCCGCGGCGTACGTTCGGGTTCGCGCCTGGAGGTCGACAAGTGGGACATCGTCGGCGAGACATTCAGTACTGACGCCCACGTCGCGGCTAACTTCAGTTACACCTGGTCGACTACCTCCACCCTCGCCGTCGGCGTCGTACACGGCGGGTACTTCATGACCGAGAACGAGGGCTGGTCCGCCGGCAGCAAGCACGTCAATGTGAGCAAGGCGCCCTACAACGCCCAGAAGTGCAGTCACGAGGACGAGGGCGTGACGCTGACCTTCCCGAAGGGTAAGGCGCTGACCTGGAGCGATGGGGTCGATATCGGGAGCGCGCTCGCCGGTTTCCATATGTCGAGCCAAGATGGCTTCACCCACACGGCCACGACTCAGTACCACTGGGGAAGCAAAGGCAACAACCGGGTCTGCGGAGTGCACGCATATCCCGACCACAATGGCGAGCTGATCTTGACCGCTCGCGGGTGAGAGGCTGGCTCCTCCGGGCTGCCACCGTGGCCCTCGTGGTACTGCTGGCCGGGCTGCTCGGTGGGTGCGGGAGCAGCGGGCCAGTAGTTACCTACGATGGGATCGGTGCCTCCTACTGCCTCTCACCGCAAACTCAACGGACGCAAGACGGATTCACCGTCGGCGTGGGAACTGTCGCTGATAGCGCCAGCAGCCCGGTGACCTTCACCTCGGTCAAGGCGGTCGGCGCGCGCGGGACCGCTCTGGTCGATGCGGTCATCGTGCCGTATAAGGGCGGCGACGCCGTCGGGACGGGCGGCGGCGTGGCCTCGGCACCTCATAACGAGGCAGCCAGCCTGGTCCCGCAGCTATGGAAGCAGCGCCGATTCATCCCGGGAGCCGTCTTGCCCGCCAAGGGCAGCCCGAAGGCCTTCCAGGGCTGGCAGGTTGTCTTTGGCATTCGTCGGCTGGGGACTAGTCGGGCCGTGCTGAAGAGCGCGAAACTCACCTACCGGATCGGATCCCGGACCTACAGCCTGGTGGTCGCCGTCAACGTCACGTACGCCCCGCTCACGGACACGTCCCGAGGCGGATGTCCGCAGTGACACAGCCCGCCCCGGGGCATCGCTATCGAGGTCGCGCCGCCGCCGGGTTCACCGTCCTGGTCGGCCAGTGCATCGAACTCGGTGCCGAGGGCCTGCCGCTGGCTCCGCTGGTCGATGAGCTGCGGGCGCTGGCCCGGTCGACCTCACCGGCCCGCAGCGCGGCAGCCGTTACCGGTGACTGAGAAAAGCCGGACATCCGGCGTGCGGTAGCGTCCGAGTCGTGCACAGTGTCTTCTTCGAGCAGGCCGGCCCGGATGTATTCGTCTCGACGAAGTCGACCATCGGGCCGTGGAGCGCAGACGCCCAGCATGGCGGGCCGCCGTCCGCGCTGGCCGCGCACCTCCTCGAGGCCCACCAGCCGGCCGGGAACCAGCGGCTGGCCAGCGTCACGGTCGACATCCTGCGGCCGGTGCCGATCGGCAAGCTGACTGCCCGGACCCGGGTCATCCGGCCCGGACGGCGAGTGATGCTGCTGGAGACGGTCCTGGAGGCCGGCGGCCAGGAGGTGCTCCAGGCCCGCGGCTGGCGCATCGAGGTCGCCGCCGACCCGGTGCCGGAGACGGCGCCCGGCGGCGAGCCGCCCGCGGTCCCGTCGCAGCAGCCGCCGGTCAGCTTCGCGGGTGCGGTCATGGACGGCTACCTGACCGCCATGGAATGGCGGTACGTCTCGGGTGGCGGCTTCGACGCGCCAGGTCCCGCGGCGGCGTGGGTCCGGACCACGATTCCGCTGCTGCCCGGTCATGAGCTGTCCCCGATGTCCCGTGCCCTGCTGATCGCCGACTCCGGCAACGGCCTCAGCTCCATGCTCGACCCGGCCAGGTTCCTGTTCCTCAACGTGGACCTGACGGTCGCGCTGCAGCGTGATCCGGTCGGCGAATGGCTGCTGCTCGACGCGAGCACGGCCATCGGCGCGGCCGGCAGCGGGCTGGCGACCAGCACGCTGTCGGACACCGCCGGACCGTGCGGGCGGGGGATGCAGACGCTGCTGGTGGCGCCGCGCGGCTAGCTGCCCCGGCTAGCTGGCGCGCGGCTAGCTGCCCCCGGCTAGATCGGTGCGGTCGAGCAGGTCGGGCAGGTCGTCGGCGCCGTCGTCGGGGGTAGCCATCCCGAGCTCGTCCTCGTCCGCGTCGCCCGCGAAGGCTGGCTCGCCGGCCTTGCCGGCGGTCGTGGTGAGCGGCTGCGGCACGGCCGGCAGCACGGTTTCGAAGTAGGACCGGGCCGCCGCGGTGGTGCCCACGTCCCGGCCCGCGTCCTCGGACAGGTACCAGCGGTGCTCGAGGATCTCGTGGAAGATCTCCGGCGGCGAGAGTCGGCCGCGCAGGCCGTCGGGGATCGAGGCGACGACGGGGTCGTAGATGTCCTCTAGCCAGCGATGGGCCGCGACGGTCTCGGACACCGGATAGCCGTCCTTCTGCTCCAGGTAGCCGCGGAAGCTGGCGATGTCGTTGCGGAGCCGGCGCGCCTGGTTCTCGTCGGCGCTGATGCCCGTCTCCCGGAACAGCTCGCGGCTCTGCTGGCCGGACTCGGCGACCTTGGTCCGCACGCGCAGCCGGGTGCCTTCCGGGGTGCTGACCAGCTCCACCTCGTCCGCTTCGAAGCCGAGCTCGTTGAGGCGGCGCAGCCGGTCGGCGATGCGGTAGCGCTGGTCATCCGCGTGCAGGATCTCCTCCCTGGTCAGCTCGTCCCAGAGCCGGGCATACCGGCGCTGCAGCTTGTCGATGACGTCGAACGGGTCGACCTCCGGCGGCAGCAGGTCGCCGGCCTGCAGGTCCAGCAGCTCGCCGAAGACACGCTCGCCGGCCAGTTCCAGGTCCCAGTTCCGCTGGCCGTTGGTGAGCGCGTCGTGCTGCTCGCTGGTCTCGGCGTCGACCAGGTAGGCCTCCAGCGCGCCGGCATCGGAGCGGAACAGCGCGTTGGACAGGGAGCAGTCTCCCCAGAAGAACCCGGACAGGTGCAGCCGGGCCAGCAGCTCGACCAGCGCATTGAGCAGCCGGTCGGCGGGCTGGCCGACCCGCGGGTTGGAGAACAGCGCCCGGTAGGTGGTGGAGTAGTCGAGATACCGGGTGACCAGGATGGCGTCGGCGTCCGGGCCCCGGTCCACCACGATCCCGACCACCTCGACGGCCGGCACGTTCAGCTCGGCCAGGGTCCGCAGCAGCCGGTACTCGCGCCTGGCCAGCCGCTCGCTGATGGATTTGAGGGCGTACAGCTCGCCGCTGTCGGCGATGAAGCGGACTACGTGCCGGGAGATGCCCCGCTGCCGGATCTCGACCAGGCGCTCGTCGCGCCAGTCGGCCAGCGGCTGCTCCCAGGGCAGGGTGAGCAGCCCTGCCGCCGCATCAGCAGGTGGGCTGAAAACGAACCTCACCAGACCGTGCCGCCTCCCTGGGCCCGTCCCGCAACAACAGTGACCGATGCCGGGCATTCGGTCCCGCCCTGGACCAGCTTCCCGGCTCGCCCCAGTCTGCCCGCCGCCGGCGCGTTCTGGCGAGCCGGGTGCAGTCGCGTGCGCAGCCGCGCCGCCCGGCCCGGCCCGCCCGACGTCATGGTTGGGCACCTACTGCTTCTGGGACGACAGCAGGTGCCCAGCCACGTCGTCAACTTCCGGTGAGCCCGGGCATGGGCGACGCGCTGACCGACATAGGCAATGATCTGGGTCCCGTCTGGCTGGGTGCAGAATCGGTATCCAAAGCGCTGAAGAGCGCGCAGGACGATGCCGACTAGGTGCTGAGGACGAGTTGACTGAGGCTAGCCCGCAGGAGCCCGAAAGCGGTGCGGCCATAGCGCCGTTCCTGGTCGCCTGGCCGGAGGCAGCCGCCCGCACCGGCCTGCTGGTCATCCCGCGGCCGGGCGCGTTGCCGGCGGTGTGGGCCGGCCCGGTGGCCGGACTGGGCGGCTCATCTGCGACGGAAGCCCACGCCGACGCCGACGCCGCTGCCGCCGCCCGGGGCCAGGCGAACGACACGGATGACGCGGGCCAGGCGGCCGCGGCCGGCGGGCAGTGCGGCCTGCTGCCCCAGCACGCGACCGGCTGGTATGGCCGGCCCGGGCTGTCGGGATACCGGCTCGGCGGCCTTGGCGGCCCTGGCGGACTGCCCGTCGCAGGCCGGGACTGGTCGCCGCTCTTCCGGCCCGCCCGGCTACGGCACGAGGGCACCAGTGCGCGCATCGAGGCCGACGACGAGGTCGCCGGGCTGCGGCTGGCCACGGACATCGAGGCGGTGCCGGGCGGCGCGATCCGGTGCCGTCACACCCTCACCAACACTGGTGCGCAGCCGTACGTCGTCGATGGCCTGGAGGTCGTCATCCCGCTCCCCGGCCGGGTGGGCGAGACGCTGGATTTCACCGGCCGCCAGCTGGCCGAGCGCATCCCGCAGCGACAGCCGATTAACGATGGCCTTTGGCTGCGCGAGGGACGGCGGGGCCGGACCGGTCATGACGCGGCGACCATGACTGTCGCCGGGGTGCCGGGATTCGGCTTCGGCCGCGGCGAGGTCTGGGGGGTGCATGTCGCCTGGAGCGGCAACACCGTGTACCGCGTCGAGCGGCTGCGCTCGGGGGTGACCACGATCGGCGGCGGCGAGTTGCTGCTGCCCGGCGAGATCGTGCTGGGGTCCGGCGAGTCTTACCGCACTCCGTGGATCTACCTGGCCGCCAGCCACGGCGGCCTCGATGACCTGGCCGCGCAGTTTCACGGGTACCTGAGGTCGCTGGCCGCCCATCCGGGCTCGCCGCGTCCGGTCAACCTCAACGTATGGGAGGCCGTCTACTTCGATCACGATCTGCGCAAGCTGACAGCGCTGGCCGACGCCGCCGCCGGGCTCGGGGTGGAGCGGTACGTCCTGGACGACGGCTGGTTCCGCGGCCGCCGCGACGACCGCGCCGGCCTGGGTGACTGGTGGGTCGACGAACAGGTCTGGCCGGGCGGCCTGCACAAGCTCATCGACTACGTCCGCGGCCGTGGAATGACGTTCGGGCTGTGGATGGAGCCGGAGATGGTCAACCCGGATTCCGACCTCTATCGCGCGCATCCCGACTGGATCCTCGCGACCGGGCGGCGGGTGCCACCGCTGGAGCGTCATCAGCTCGTGCTCGACCTGACCCGCCCGGAGGTAACCGGGTACCTGCTGGAGCGGATCTCCGGCCTGCTGGCCGAGTACGCGATCTCCTACGTCAAGTGGGATCACAACCGCGATCTGCTCGACGCCGGCAGCGCGGTCCGGGCGGGCGCGCCCGCGGTGCACGACCAGACGATGGCCTTTTACGGACTGCTGGACGAACTGCGGCGCCGGCATCCCCAGGTGGAGTGGGAGAGCTGCGCGTCCGGCGGCGGTCGCGTGGATCTGGCCATCCTGGAGCGAGCCGAGCGCATCTGGACCTCTGACATGACCGATGCCCTCGCCCGGCAGGCCATCCAGCGCTGGACCGGTCAGCTCGTGCCGCCGGAGTACCTCGGCGCGCACGTGTCCGCGCCGTTCTCTCATCAGACCGGCCGCTACATGCCGCTGGCGCTGCGGTGCGCCACCGCGCTGTTCGGCCATTTCGGCATCGAGTGGGACCTCACGCAGGCCCAGGCAACGGATCCGGCGGCGCTGGCCGAGCTGGGCTCCTGGATCGGTCTTTATCAGGCCCATCGCCGGCTGATCCACTCGGGCCGGGTGATCCGGGCCGACATGCCCGACGACACGGCATGGGTACATGGCGTCGTCGCGGCCGACCGGTCCGCGGCGCTGATGAGCTACGTGCAGCTCGACACGGCGCGGCATAACCGGCCCGCCGCGCTGCGGGTACCCGGGCTGGACCCGGCCCGTCGCTACCGCCTGACGAATGTCACCCCGGGCGGGGATCAGGCCGGCCAGCTCAGCCGGGGGGTACTGGCGGGGATCGGCGTGGAGATGTCGGGCGCGGCGCTGGCGGACATCGGACTGACTGTCGCGGCGCAGCGGCCGCTGACGGCCATCGTTATCTTCGTCGCTGCCAGCGGGTAAACGGTCGGCGGGTGACGGGCAGTGCGTCAGCGGACCCGGCGCGCCGGCCGTGGCCAGCGCGTCAGCGGACCCGGCGCGCGCCGGCCGAGGGCACCGCGTCGGTGAATCCCGGCGCGGGCCAGCCCTGCTGCGCGAACCGGCCGGCCACGGCGGCCCTGACCTGCCTGTCGCGCTCGGAGTGCACGAGCGCGATGACCGAGCCGCCGAAGCCGCCGCCGGTCATCCGCGCGCCGCAGGCGCCGGCCTCGATGGCCGCCTCCACCGTCGCGTCGGCCGCCGGCCAAGACACCTCGAAGTCATCGCGCAGCGACGTGTGCGAGGCGGTCAGCAGCGGCCCGGTCCGGGCCAGCTGGCCGCTGCGCAGTAGCCCGGCCGCGGCCAGGACGCGGCTGTTCTCCGTGACGACGTGCCGCGCCCGCCGCCGCAGCAGCGGGTCGATGCCGGCTAGCTCCGAACTGTCCGTTATGTCCCTCAGCGAGCGCACGCCCAGAGCCGCCGCAGCGTCCTCGCAGGCCTGCCGCCGGTCGGCGTATCCGCCGTCGGTGAGGACATGCCGCACCCGCGTGTCGATCACCATGAGCGTGAGCCCGGCCGCCGCCGGGTCAAGCGGCACCGCGGTGCCGATCCCGCTGCGGCAGTCCAGCAGCAGCGCGTGCCCGGCCTGGCACAGCAGCGTGGCCGACTGGTCCATGATCCCCGTAGGCGCGCCGACAAAGTCGTTCTCCGCGCGCCGGGCAAGGTCGGCGAGCTGGGGCCTCGGCACGGACAGCCCGTGCAGCTCGGTCAGGGCGAGGGCGGCCGCGCATTCCAGCGCGGCGGAGGAGGACAGCCCGGCACCCAGCGGGAGATCGGAGTCGAAGGCGATGCTCACCCCGCCGATCGGGTAGCCCGCCGCGCGCAGGGCCCAGGCCACCCCGGCCGGGTAGGCCGCCCAGCCGTCCACCGAGCCCGGCGCCAGCCCGTCGAGCGACAGGCTGACGTCGGCGGCCGGGGCCTGCCGGGAGGTCAGCGCGAGCAGCCCGTCATCGCGCCGGGCCGCGGCGGCGCTGACTCCCGGCCCGATTGCGAAGGGGAGGACGAAGCCGTCGTTATAGTCGGTGTGCTCGCCGATGAGATTGACGCGGCCGGGGGCGCGCCACGCTCCCCGCGGCTGCTCGCCGTACCGCTGCGCGAAGAGGCTTGCCGCGTCGTCGCGTGCATCTGGCCCGGTCACCTGCGGACGGCTGCGCGGTTCAGCGGGTACCTGCCCTGGCCTGAGTAAACGTCCACGCGTCCGCCACCATATCGGTCAGGCTCCGGTCCGGCCGCCAGCCGAGACTGGCGCGGATCGCGGCCGAGGACGCCACCAGCACCGCCGGGTCGCCGGGCCGCCGGGCGGCCATCGTGGCCGGGATGTCGCGCCCGGTCACGTCCCGGCAGGCCGCGAGGACCTCACGGTTGGAGAACCCCGACCCGCTGCCGAGGTTGTAGACCTGGTGCTGCCGGTCGGCGCAGGCCGCCAGGGCCAGCAGGTGCGCGCGCGCCAGGTCGGCGACGTGGATGTAGTCCCGGACGCACGTTCCGTCGGGGGTGGGGTAATCGTCGCCGAAGATCCGCAGCTCGCCGGTCGCGCCCAGCGCGGTCGCCAGCACGTTCGGGATGAGGTGCGTTTCGGTGTCGTGCCGCTCGCCGAGCCAGGCGCCGCCGCGTTCCCGGTAGGCGCCGGCCACGTTGAAGTAGCGCAGGCTGACCGCACCGAACCCGTGCAGCCGGGCGTACTCGGCCAGCACCGTGTCGACGGCGAGCTTCGAGGCTCCGTAGGGGCTGGTCGGCCGCGGCGGGGCGGTCTCCTCGATCGGGACGGACTCCGGCTCGCCGTAGACCGCGGCGGTGGAGGAGAACACGATGCGGCCCACTCGCGCCGCCCGCATCGCCTCCAGCAGGGCGAGCGTGCCGCCCAGATTGTGCTGCCAGTACAGCGCGGGCCGGGCGACGGACTCCCCGACCAGGGACTTGGCGGCGAAGTGCAGCACGGCGTCAACGCCATCCGCCAGCACCGCCGCGGCGCCGTCCCGCAGGTCACCCTTGATGAACTGGGCGCCGGGGGGCACCGCGTCCAGGTGCCCGGTCGACAAGTCATCGAGCACCAGCACCGTATGACCATCCTCGATGAGCTGGGCGGCGACGACACTGCCGATATATCCAGCGCCCCCGGTGACCAGCAGCTTCATGCACGCTCCCGAACGGCGTCGGTTATGGCTGTCCCCGGAAGCCTAGTGCTGGGCGGACTGGCGCGCGCGGCAGGCCAGACGGTCGGGCGGCCTCGGGAGCTCCGGGAGGCTCCGGGAGGCTCCGGGAGGCTCCGGGCGTCAGCCCTTGAAGGTGGCCACGATCGCGGCCGTATCCGGCTGCGTGCGGATCTGCGTGGCCAGCAGGTCCGGGTGCTGCAGCCAGTAAAGGCGGGCCGTGTCCGGCCGCTCGGCGTGCATCGGGGGCCACTGCGCACTCGGCGTGAAGTCGTCGATGACGATCGTGCCGCCCGGGGACATCCATTCTCCGGGGCAGATCGGCGGCTCGGCGCCTTTGCCCTGCCCGCCGCCGTCGAGGCTCAGCAGCGCGAATGCGCCGGACTTGCGCAGCTCGCGCCAGTCGCCGTGCACCACGGTGACCGCGGGCACCCCGGCGAAGACGCCGCGCGCCACGTCGGCGAGCAGCCAGTCATGCTCGATGCTGATCAGGCGGACCCCCGTCCGGGCCCCGCTCGCCAGCCAGGCCAGGCCCACGCCGCATCCGGTGCCCGTCTCGCCGATGACGCCGTCACCGATCCCGCCGGCCAGCAGTTGCAGCAGGCGACCGTGCGCCGGCAGGCAGGAGAGCCCGAACCCCGCCTGCCGGGCGGCTGCGACGGCCCGCTCGACGAGCGGCGGCAGGTCGCGGAAGTCGCGGTAGGCATCGGTCCCGTTTGTCGACACGCCGCCATTGTTCACGAGTCTTTCAGCGTGGACTAATCCGGACGGCCTGGCGACGGGGTCTGCGGGGCCTGCGGGGTTGGCGCGGCGGACGGGGCCTGCGGGGGGTGCCGCGGGGGGTGCTCAACGGCCGGCATCGTCGCGGCCGGCGGCCAGGCCGCGGCGCGGGGCCGGATGGTGCCCGCCAGGAGCACGATCATGCCGCAGAGCACGGCGACGACGCCGAGCGCCGCGGGCAGGCTGGTGACCTCCGCCAGCCCGCCGATGAGGGGCGGTCCCGCCAGCGACCCCAGGTACCCCGCCGACGTGGTGAACGCGAGGTTAGGCCCCGGCCGGCCGAGCCCGGCGGCGGCGGTAAAGGCCAGCGGGACGACCACGGACAGGCCGCCGCCGAGCAGCGCGAAGCCAGCCAGTCCCGACCACACGTGGGCGATGAGCAGCGCGCCGCCGAAGCCGACGGCCGCCACCGCCCCCGACAGCCGGACCAGGCGTACGGGTCCGAGCCGGTCGGCCAGCCAGTCGCCGCTCAGCCGGCCCGCCGTCATCGCGGTAGAGAACACGGTGAAGCCGACCGCCGCCAGGGCGGGCGAGGCGCCGAGGGAGGAATGCAGGTAGACGGCGCTCCAGTTGCTGGCCGACCCCTCGCCGAGGAAGCTGGCGAACGACATCGCGCCGAGGGCCAGCAGGGCCCACGACCACTTCGGCCAGCGGGACCGGGAGCCCTGCTGGCCGGCGGCATGGTGGGCCGGGCGCGCGGCGAAGGCCCGGGTACTGCTCAGGCCGACCACTCCGATCGTGGCGCCCGCGATGATGAAGGTGGTCCTGGCGGTGACGCCCGTAGCGGCCGCGATCGCGCCCAGGCCCGCTCCGGCCAGGCCGCCGATGCTGTAGGCGGCATGGAATCCGCTCATGACGCGGCGGCCGAGCTGATCCTGGACCGCCGCGGCCTCGGTGTTCATTCCGACATCGACGATGCCGATCCCCGCGCCCCAGCCCGTGAGGACGATAAACAGCTGCCACGTCGAGGTGGCCAGCGTGGTCAGCGGCAGGAACCCGGCCACGGCCAGCAGGCCGACCCGGACCACGCGCCGGGGTGCCACCGAGGCCAGCATCGCGCCGACCGCCGGCATCGCCAGCACGCAGCCCAGCGCCGGGCCGAGCAGGGCCAGGCCCAGGAGCCCGGGTGACAGGTGCAGGCCGGCCTTGACCGCCGGAATCCGGGCCGCCCAGGTGCCCTCCGCGGCGCCGAGGACGACGAAGACCGCGATGATCGCGGGCCGGCGGAACCGGGAGGATGGCTGGTCAGGCACGCTGCACCAGCAGGCCGGCCGCCTCCAGCGAGCTGGCCAGCTCGGGGCCGGCGTCGGTGACCAGCCGCTCCGCCGCCGCGAGCGAGCAGACGTGGCCGAATGTCACCAGTCCGATCTTCGTGGCGTCGCTGGCCAGGACGGTGCGGCGGGCCGCGCGCAGGGCGGCCCGCTTCACCCGGGCGTCGGCAGGCACGTGGGTGGTCACTCCTTCTCGCTCGTGCAGGCCGCAGCAGCCCAGCACCAGGGTGTCGAAACGCAGGCGCTCGAAGGCGACCTCCGCGAGGTCGCCGGTCACGACCAGCTCGCCCGGCCGCACGTCACCGCCAGGGCTGATGAGACTGACGGCGTCGTCGTCGGCGAGTTCCAGCAGGGCTCGCAGGCCGAGCGGCAGCACGGTCACCGGCCGGCCCCGCAGCGCGCGAGCCACCTCCAGCGCGGTGGTGCCGCTGTCCAGGATCACGGTCTCGCCGTCGGCGATCAGCGCGGCGACGGCCCGGCCGATCCGCTGCTTCGCCTCGGTCGCCTCCAGCGCCCGGGCGGCGTAGGGCAGCTCATCCCGCCGTAGCTGCACGCGGATGGCCCCGCCGTGCACGCGCCGCACGATCCCGTCGCGCTCCAGGACGTCCAGGTCTCGCCGGACGGTCATCTCGGAGCAGCGCAGCTCGGCCGCCAGCTCCCGGACCTGGACCGCACCGTCGCGCTGCAGCGCGTCCAGGAGGGCCCGGCGCCGGTTCTGCCCGTGCATGATGATTATTCAACCATAATTTATGTGAGTATGAACGACATGCCTGTTCGTATCGGGCCGGCTAGGCGAGACCGGACACGCCGTCCAGGATCAGCAGCACTCCGGCGACCGTCAGCGCCCCGGCGACCAGGGCGTGCCCGTGTACGCGCAGCCAGCCATTGAACGCCTTGAGCAGGCGCGTGGTCGCCCCGGGTGCGACCAGGTGGAAGAGGAACGGCAGCCACACGAACATCACGTCGATGAGCACGACTGCCGCCAGCGTCAGCGCACTGGCGAGGGTGCTGGTATGGGCCGTCGCGATGACCTGGACGGCGGCCACGAAGGCGGCCGACGGGACAAAGACCACGATCCCGGTCGCGAAGGCGGCCAGCGGTCCCGGCCGGGCCATCATCCTGGCCATGAGGCCGGGCTTCTTCTTCTTCTTATCCGGATCAGGCGGTTTCGGCTTGCGCAGCGCCATGAAGACGCCGCTGCCCAGCGCCAGCACTCCCAGTCCGAGCCGCAGGCCGTACCGGGGCGTGCGGTTGGACGGCAGGCTCATCCCGCCGGCCCGCAGGGCCGCCAGCACGATCACGCCCATGACCACGGTCATCGAGATCGCGCCCGCCAGGAACAGCAGCGTGGTCTTCCGCGGGCTGACCGAGCCCAGGTAGACCGCGCAGACCAGGATCGCCGCCGGGGACACGGCGGCCAGCAGGGCCAGCCCCGCGGCGGTGGCAAGCATCCAGCCACCATGGGCCGCAGGCGCCGCGCTGGCATCACCCGCTGCGAGTGAACAGCCGGCGGCCGGGGCCCGACGACATGGTTGCCCCCCTGCTGTCGTCACAGCAGCAGTAGAGGCCCAACCACGACGTCCAGCGCCTGGCCGCCGGCCCGATCCTTGGCTGGCGCCGGTGTGGCTCGACCCCGCCGCGCCGCGCCTTCGGGTCAGCTCTGGAGCTTGGCGTCGATCAGGACCGGCTTGCCGTGGCCGAGGTAGAAGATGCCGGGGTAGTTGTGGAAGACGCCGCTCGGATCGGCGGCCAGGGTCGAGTGCTGGATGCGCAGGGTGCCGGTCCGGTCGTTGCTGACGAAGAAGATGGCTCCGCCGCCCTCGCGGGCCGAGTTGTCGCTGATGATCGAGCCGCCCACCGTCAGGGTGTAGTCGTCGCCGTCGTTGTAGATGGCGCCCCCGCTGCCGCCGCCCGCGGTACCCCGTTGCGCCGGGTTGGCGCCCCAGCCGATGGCGCTGTTGTGAGACAGCACGCTGTCGAGCACGATCCAGGACACCTGGATGCTGCTGAGAGCGCCGCCGTTGGAGCACACACCGCCGGTGAAGGTGCTGTTCACGACGAAGACTGGCCGGTTCTGGTATTGCATCAGCGCCCGGATGGCGGCGCCGCCGAGGTCGGGTCCCTTGGCGTAGCAGCGGTTGTCGGTGAACCTCGAGTTGACCACCTTGAGCTGGCCGCCCTGGGCATAGATCGCGCCGCCACTGCCGCCGGTCATGTCCTTGCCCGTGGCGTTGCCGTCCGCGAACGCGATGTTCTCCACGGTCAGCCGCGGTGTCGCCTGGTCATAGCAGTGGTTGGTGATCCACACCTGAAGCTTGTCGCAGGCATTCAGGTACAGGATCCGGCGCTTGCCCGCGCCGCTGAGAGTCACCTTGCCGCCGCCGTTCAGAACGACCCGCATGCTGGTGTTGACGACCTTGGCGGTGCTGGTCATCGTGATGGTCACCGGTCGCGGGCCGCACGAGAAGGTGATCACGCCGCCCTTCGCGACGGCCTGGACCACGGCCGCTGACGTGCAGCTCGCCGGGGTGCCGTGGCCGATCACGGTCGTGGGGCCGGCGGTACTGACCGCTCGCGCCGCGGGCGGTACGTAGGCGTGCCCAGCCGGGTTGCCGGGGCGCGAAACGCTATCCGTGGCGGTCGCGGTGGTCGCGGGCATGGCGGCCACGGCCGCGGCCGACGGGGTCGTGGCCGCTGCGCCCGCTAACAGGACCGTGCCGACGGCAGCGGCGGCCGGTAGGACGCGGGCACTTCTCGGCAGGTGCATGGCGGCTCATGCTAGACCGCCGGGCCGTGGTTACCTGGCAGTTTCCTCGCGGGTGTTGCCAGGGCATCGCGCGGAAGTCGGGCTTTGCGGTGGTTGGTGTCGATGTGCTGAGCCAGGTCAGCCGTCGAGCGTGGAGTGGGTCACGACCGGCTTGCCGTGGCCGAGGTAGAAGATGGTGCCCGGGAAGTTGTGGAATCCGGCGCTCGGGTTGTCGTGCAGCGTCGAGTGGTCGATGTGCAGCGTGCCGGTCAGGTCGTCGCTGACGAAGAAGATGGCGCCGCCGCCGGCCCGGGCCTTGTTGTACCGGATGATGGTGCCGTTCACCGTCAGGGTGTAGGTGTCGCCGTCGTTGTAGATCGCGCCGCCGCTGCCGCCGCCGGGCGTGCCGCTGCTCGCCGGGTTGGCGCCCCAGCCGATCGCGCTGTTGCGGGACAGCACGCTGTTGAGCACGGTCCAGGACACCCCGATGCTGCTGAGGGCGCCTCCGTTGGAGCACACGCCGCCGCTGAACGTGCTGTGCACGATGTAGACGGGGCGGCCGGGCCACTCCTCGTAGGCCCGGATGGCGGCGCCGCCCAGGTCCGGGCCCTTGGCGTAGCAGCGGTTGTTGATGAACCGGGAGTTGATTACCTTGAACTCGCCGCCCTGGGCGTAGATGGCGCCCCCGCTGCCGCTGGTGATGTCATGGCCGTCGACCCGGCCGTTGGCGAACGTCAGATTCTGCACCGTCAGCCGGGGCGTGGCCTGGTCCTGGCAGTGCGAGGTGGTCCACACCTGGTGCTGGTCGCAGGTGTTCATGTAGAGGATCCGGCGCTTGCCGCCGCCGCTGAGGATGACCTTGCCGCCGCCGTCCAGGACGACCCGCTGACTGGTGTTGACGACCTTCGCGGTCGCCGTCATCGTGATGGTCACCGGGTTCGGGCCGCAGTTGAAGGTGATGACACCGCCGCGGGCGACCGCCCTGACGACTGCGGCGGACGTGCAGCCCGCGGGGGTGCCGTGGCCGATGACGTGGTTCGGGTGCGAGGTATTGACCGCCCGGGCCGCCGGCGGCACGTAGGCATGCCCGGTCGGGTTACCCGCGGCCGGAAGGTGCGGGGCCGACGGGCTCGCGGCAGCCGCGGCCGCCGCGGCCGGGGTGCTGGCCGCCGAGGCCGCCGGGATGGCGGCCGCCGACAGAACCGCGCCAGCAGCAACAACAGCCGATATGACGCGCAAATTGCCCAGGAGCCGCATGGCGCCTCATGTTAGCCCTCCCGCCCGCTGTCAAATTGTGATTCTTCTGAAATGACCTGGGGGTATTCCCGACGCGGTCGGGCCAGCGTCGGGTCAGGTGCCCGGGTCGAGGCGGTCGGCCAGGAGCTGCGCGAGATGCAGGCCGGACCGGCCGGACAGGTCGGCCAGCTGGGTACGGCAGGAGAAGCCGTCGGCCAGGACCACCGCGTCCGGGGCCGCCGAGCTGACCGCGGGCAGCAGGGCGGTGCCCGCCACGGCCGCCGACACGTCATAGTGCCCGCGTTCCATCCCGAAGTTGCCGGCCAGGCCGCAGCAGCCGCCCAGCCGGGTCAGCTCGGCGCCCGCCCGCTGCAGCAGGGCCGCGTCGGCGTCCCAGCCCATGACGGCGCTGTGATGACAGTGCGGCTGGGCCACCACCGTGGTGCCGTCCAGCCGTGGCGGCGCCCAGCCCGGCGAGCCGGCCAGCAGCTCGCTCAGCGTCTGGACCGAGTCGGCCAGCGCCCGGGCATCCGCGGTTTCCAGCAGGTCGGCGCAGTCGGAGCGCAGCGTGGCCGTACAGGAGGGCTCCAGCCCGACGATGGGGATCCCGGCGCGCAGCGCCGGCGTCAGCTCCGCGACCGTGCGCCGCAGGATCCGCCGGGCCGCGCCGAGCTGGCCGGTGCTGATCCAGGTGATCGCGCAGCACGTGGGTCGGCGCGGGATCGTGACGCTGAATCCCGCGTCGGCCAGGACAGCGATCGCGGCCTGGCCGATCTCCGGCTCGAAGTAGTTCGTGAACGTGTCCACGAGCAGCAGGACCGGCGTCCCGCCCACCCGGCCCTCCGGCGTCCCTGCCGCCGGCCCGGTCGCGCGACGGCGGTACCAGGACCGGAACGACTCCGGCGCGAAGGGCGGCAGGGACCGCCGCGCGTCGATGCCCGCCGCCAGCCGCGCGGCCCGGCCCAGGCCGGGCCGGGTGAGCGCGGCGTTGGCCAGGCCGGGCGCGAGCGAGGCCAGCCGGGCCCAGCGCGGCAGCTGGCCCAGCGAGTAGTGGCTGCGGGGCCGCAGCCGCCGGCGGTAGGCCTGATGGAGCACCTCGGCCTTGTAGGCCGCCAGGTCGACGCCGGCCGGGCACTCGGCCGAGCATGCCTTGCAGGACAGGCACAGGTCCAGCGCCTCGCGGACCTCCGGGGCGCGCCAGCCGCCGGTGACCAGGGTGCCGTTGACCATCTCCTGCAGCACCCGGGCGCGGCCCCGGGTGGAGTCCTTCTCGTCGCTGGTCGCCTGGTAGGACGGGCACATGACGCGGCTCGTGCCGGCCGTGCTGGCCACGCACTTGCCGACCCCCGAGCAGCGGTGCACCGCCGCGGAGAAGCTGCCGCCGTCGCGGGGATACGAGAGGGCGAGCGGCGCGGCGAGGCTGGGGCCCGTGGTGAGCCGGACCTCGGCCACCCGGACGTCGGCGTCCACGGGCCGCGGCCGGACACCGACCCCGGGGTTAAGCACCCCGGCCGGATCGAAAACGTCCTTGACGCGGCCGAACAGCGCCATCGCCGCGGGCGAGTACATCACCGGCAGCAGCTCGCTGCGGGCGCGGCCGTCCCCGTGCTCGCCCGACAGCGACCCGCCGTAGCGGGTCACCAGCGCGGCCGCCTGCTGCAGGAAGTCGCGCAGCACGGCCCGGCCATCCGGCCGGCCCAGCGGAAAGTCCAGTCGCAGATGCACGCAGCCGTCGCCGAAATGGCCGTACGGAATGCCGGCCAGCCCGCAGGAGGCGAGCAGGTCGTCGAGGTCGCGCAGGTAGCGCCCGAGCGACGCGGGCGGCACCGCCGAGTCCTCCCAGCCCGGATAGGCGGGCGCGCCGGCGGCCGTGCGCCCGGCCAGCCCCGCCCCCTCCTCGCGGATCCGCCAGAGCGCGGCGGCCTGGCCCGGGTCGGTCACCACCATGCCGGAGACGGCGCCCGCCGTCTGCAGGACCCGCCGCGCCTGGCTCAGCGCCTCCTCGGGGGTCTCGCCGGTGACCTCGGCGAACAGCCAGCCAGATCCCGGCGGCAGGTCCGGGATGCGGCCGCCTCCCCGGCGCTGGCGGACCACGTCGACCAGGCGCGAGTCCATGCCCTCGCAGGTCGCCGGGCGCAGCGGCAGGATCTCCGGGGCGGCATCGGCCGCGCTGATCATGTCGGGGTAGCCCAGCACGGCCAGCACGCGGTGCGGGGGGTTGCGGACCAGCCGGACCGTCGCGGCGGTGACGATGGCCAGCGTGCCCTCGCTGCCGACCAGCGCCCGGCGGACGTCGAAGCCGTGCTCGGGCAGCAGGTGCTCCAGCGCGTAGCCGGACACCTGCCGGCCGAAGCGGCCCAGCTCGGTCCGGATGGTGGCCAGTCCGCCGGCCACGACCGCGCCCAGCGCGCCGAGCTGGGTGTCGCCGCCGGCCGGCCGGGCGGACTCCGGGGCCCCGGTCAGCCGCAGGCGCCCGCCCGTGCCGGTCAGCACGTCCAGGGCGAGCACGTTGTCCGACGTCCGGCCGTACTGCAGGGACCGCGAGCCGCAAGAGTTATTACCGATCATCCCGCCGATGGTGCAGCGGTCGTGAGTCGACGGGTCGGGCCCGAACCGCAGGCCGAGCGGCGCCGCGGCCTGCTGCAGCCGGGCCTGGACCACGCCGGGCTGGACCGTGGCGGTGGCGGCCTGCGGGTCGATGCCGACGATCTGGTCCATGTGCCGGCTGAAGTCCAGGATCACGCCGGTGCCGACCGCGTTTCCCGCGATCGAGGTCCCGGCGCCGCGGCAGGTCAGGGGCACCCCGAGGGCGGAGCAGGCGTCGAGGGCCGCGGCCACCTCAGCCGCGTCGCGCGGGTGGGCCACGACCGTCGGCACCACGCGATATAGCGACGCGTCGCTGGCGTAGAGCGCGCGCCGCAGGGCGGAGTCGCTCAGGTCCCCGATCCCGGCGCGCCGGAGCGCGGCGGTGATCTCCGCGGTGGGGGAGCCGACAGGTTCGCGATCCGGCACGCGCTTACCGAAGCTCAATCGAGCGCGCGAAGATGGCGGCCAGGTCATCCATGTCTTCTAACGTCGCATGTCGCATGTTACGTGTCAAGGACGGGCCCGGGGAGTTATCGTGACGGCATGCCCCGCGAGCAGCACGTCGCCGCGCTCGGCCGGCTGGCCGGCCCCGCGGACTCGCTCGCCGACCAGGCCGTGGCGGCGATCCGGGCCGCGATCCGGGATGGCACGCTGCAGGCGGGCCGCCTCTACTCCGCCTACCAGATTGCCAGCTACCTGGGGGTGTCTCGAAGCCCAGTGCGTGAGGCGCTGATGCGGCTGGCCGAGGCGGGCATGGTGGCGTTCGAGCGAAACCGGGGTTTCCGGATCGTGATCCCCGGTGCCGCGGACATCGCCGAGATGTTCCAGCTCCGGCTGCTGCTGGAGGTCCCGGCGGCCCGCCGGGCCGCGAGGCTGGCGCCGCCCGGCCTGGTCGCCAGCCTGGAGACAGCACTCTCGCAGCTGCGCGCGGCGGCGGCCGGTCACCACGAGGCGCAGTTCATGCGGCACGATCAGCGGCTGCACCGGCTGATCCTGGAAGCGGCGGGCAACGCCCGGCTGACCGCCCTGGTCGACAACCTGCGGGACGCCACCCGGACGCTGGGCGCCTCGACCGCGGAGCGCTCGCGCGACCTGAACGACATCGCGGCCGAGCACGTGCCCATCGTCGAGGCCATCGCCGCGGCCGACGCGACGGCGGCCGGCGAGGCCATGGCCTACCACGTCACGCACACCGGCAAGCTGCTGGTCGCGCAGGCGGGCGGGCAGCTCAGCGCGGATGAGCTGTGGATGAGCGCGGCGTCCGGCTGAGGACGTTCGCCGGGGTCAGAGCGGGGTCAGGCGGGGTCACCACACCGCTTCATCCGGCACTTGGCGCACCTCGTCGGGCAGGTGCTGATTGAGTTCGCCGGGCTCGAACCGGCAGGCGCCCACGACGTGCCAGAACTCTCCGGTGACCGCGCCGTCGCCCTTGTAGGACCCGCCGGGCCCGATCGCGAACCAGCCTTCGGGGAGGCCCAGCAGCGTGGCCCGCAGCATCATCGTGGCTGCGTCGGCGACGTCCCACAGCCGGACCGCTCCGTCATCGGCCGCGCTCGCGAGCAGGGTGCCGGCCGGGTTAAACGAGAGCGCGGAAATGCGGTCGGTGTGGCCGCGAAGGTCCCGCAGATAGCGCCCCGAGTGCGGGTCCCACAGGTCAACGACGCCCTCGTCGCCAGCGCTGGCGAGCATCGTCCCGTCCGGGCTGAACGCGACGGCCCACACCTTGCCCGGGTGCCGGGTCAGCGTCAGCGCGCACGAGAAGTCGGCCAGATCCCAGATCCGTACCGTGCCGTCCCAGCTCGCGCTCGCGAGCCGCTGGCCGCTGGGGCTGAACGCGACCGAGTACACGCGGCCGGAGTGTCCTTCGAGCGTCGCGGTGCAGGTGTCGGCCGCGAGATCAAATACCCGTACCCGGCCGTCATCGCACGCGGTCGCGAGAGTCGTCCCCGCGGCGTCGAACGCTATCGAGCGGACGCGGCCCCGATGCTGCTGGAACGCATGGCTCTGCGCCCCGGTGTGGTGGTTCCACAGGCGTACCGAATCGTCATCGTTCGCGGTGGCGAGCACCTCGCCGTTCGGGCTGAAGGCCAGCGCCCACAGCTTCTCGGTCTCGACGCCCATCTCCCGGTCGTGCGCTCCGTTTTCGGAGTTGAGCATGTACACCCGCCCCGCGTTACTCGCGGCGGCGATGGTGACGCCCCGCGGGTTGAAGGTCGCGGAAATGAGCTGGTCGACGGTGCCGGTGAGCACGCTGAGCTGCTGGCCGGTCGCCGGGTTCCAGAGCCGGACGGCGCCATCGTTACCACACGCGGCCAGCAGCGTGCCGTCGTGGTGAAAGCTGACGGACGTGACGCGTCGCCCGTGGCCGCGCATGGCGTGCTGGGACTGTCCCTGAGCGGTGCCCCACAGGTGGGCGACGTCGCTGCTGGCCGCGGCGAACTGCAGGCCGTCCGGTCGAAAGCTCCCCGGCCAGACCGCGGACAGGTGCCCGGACAGCTCCGTGTACGGACGGACCGCGGGGATCTCGTCGGGCGTGACCGACCACAGCCGTACCATGCCCTGGCTGTCGCAGCTCGACATGAGCGACCCATCGGGACTGAAGAGCACCTGATAGACCGCGTTCGAGTGGACCTGAGACACTCCGGCCGGCCGGCCGTCCGGCAGCGTCCAGAGCCGGATCGTGCCGCCGATGTCCGCGGCGGCGAGCAGCTGGCCGGACGGGTGCACATCGAATGCGTATACCGTGCGAGTGTGACCTTCCAGGCGATGTAGCAGGGCTCCGGACTTCGTGTCCCATAGGTACAGCACCCCCGACTCGGCCCCCGCGATGAGCTCGCCGTCCGGATGGAACTGGACCCGGTACACCGAGCCGGGCCGCCGCCCGTCCGCCGGGCGCTCCGCTCCGATGCCCGCGGGCGCGGTGAACTCGCGGACGAGCTGACCGGTGGCGGTATCCCACATCCTGACCGTGGCGTCCGAGCCGCCGCAGACGATCCTCGTCCCGTCCGGGCTGAACGCGGCCGTCCACACTGGCGCGACCGGTCCGTCGAGACGGTGCCGCAGGGCCCCGGTCCGGGCGTCCGCCAGGAAGATCGTGCCGGTGCTGTCCGAGACGGCGACCAGGTCGCCCGAGCGGCTGACCGTGACCGGCCAGGCCCAGTCCCGGGCGTCGGCGCGCATCCATCGTTGCCCGCCGGTGGCCGTGTCCCAGCTGCGGACCGTGTGGTCAGCTCCGGCGGTGATCAGGGTGTCGTCCGGGCCGGGGACGACCGCATACGCCCGGCCGCGATGCCCTTCCAGGGTGCGCAAGGGCTGTCCGGTCCGGGTATCGCAGATCAGGACCGAGCCGTTGTCGCAGCCGACCGCGAGGGTGCCCCCGTCGGCGCTGTAGGCGACCGGCAGCGGCAGCCGCCCGAAATTAATGTGGAAGCCGTAGGGCACGCCCACCTTCGCCGGGTAGAGCTGGGTGTCGACGGGCATGCCGGGGGCGACGGCGGCGCCGCGCAACTCGACCCGATCCGCCAGGTCACCGTCCCTGGTCGTGGCGATCACCGCGGCCCGGCGCCAGTTACTGCCGACCGTGGTCACGCCCCGCAGGTCAGCGCCGGTCAGCCGGGCCCGGGACAAGTCGGCGTCGCGCAGGTCGGCTCGGGTCAGCACGGCGCCGTCCAGGCGGGTGCCCGTCAGCCGAGCGCCGCGCAGCACCGCGTCGGCCAGGTTCGCGCCCACGAGCTGCGCGCCGGTCAGGTCGGCGTCCGTCAGGTCGACCGCGGCGAAATCCCGGAACGAGAGGTCCTCATTGCGCAGGGAAGCGCCGCGCAGGTTAGCGTGCGGCGGCACCCGCAGCCGGAGCGACACCTTGCGCGCGTTGACGAGGGCGCTGTCGTTGGCATTCGGGTCGGACTGGGTCGCGGTCACCCACGCCTCGCAGACCCGCGCCTCGGACAGGTCACAGAGGAAGTCGACCGTCAGCTGGGACAGCACCCGCCGGGACAGCAACGCGGAGTCATCCCGCGCCAGCCGCTGCGCGATCTCGTTGGCGACCAGCCACTCCACTACCGACCCGTGAATGAAGCCGAACAGGCCGTCATCCGTGCGCATCAGCAGCGTGCCGGCGCCAATGGCGTGCGTGGTCTCGTCGACCGACAGCTGCGTGTCGGCCAGCTCCGCTATCGTGTCGGCGGTCTCGGCCAGATCGGACAGGTTCAGCAGCGTCTCGTTGGCCTCCCAGAGCCGGAGCGCGAGCGCCGTCACCGCGCGCCACAGGCCGGCGACGGCGAGGCCGGGAGTCGCGCCCCGGATGCCCGCGGTCCGGCGCTCCTCGCCGACCAGCCACGCGGACAAGATTTCCGAGTACAGCGCGGCTGGTGACAGTAGGTGACCAACTCGGGCCACGGCCCGCAACTGGTCGACGTCGAGGTCGGCGACGAAACTCAGCATGCGCGGATTGTGAGCCAGCTCCAGGAGATTTTCGATGCCGCTGATGAGCCCGAGTCTCGCGTTAGCCCGCGCCACGTCGCCCTGGTAGTGGTTGACGAGGTACGTGCGTACCTGCGACGAGTTAAATTGCTCGACGCTCAGCAGTCGCCGCTGCGGAAGCGTACCCACCAGTTCGCCGAGTGACGTCAGCACCTGCGCGCGCGACTTGAAATGCTGGGTCCGGCTCGTGACGACGATCTTCGCATCGTCGGTGGCCGCGGCGAGCAGCGTGTCCAGGTGCTCGGCGGCCTGCTCGTAGGTGGTACGGGTGACGAGCTCGTCGAACCCGTCGAACAGCAGCACGATGCGGCCCTGGCGGAGCATGAACTGGAAGGCGCGCAGGTCGATGTTCTTCTCGCCATGGTCGGCTAGGTGCGCGGCGACCAGGCCTTCGATCGAGTGCGCCTTATCGAGCGTCCGCAGCTCGATAAAGATGGGCGTCAGATGCGGGAGGTCGACAGGAATGCGCTGGGCAAGCTGCCGCAGCGCGAACGTCTTACCGCAGCCGAAGTCGCCGAGCAGCAGGATAAACCGGCCGCGGTCGCCGCCGAGCATGCTCAGCAGCTCGCTCAGCAGGTCGTCTCCCGCCGGCTGATCGATCCGGTCCAGTTCGGTGAAGCGCTGCGGCACGTACAGGCTCGGCGGATACTGCCGGTCCGCGCTGAGCCGCGCGCTTTGCGCGTCCACATAGGCCCGCAGGTCCAGCAGGCCCTGGAACTCCAGCAGGCTGCGCAGCCGGATGTCGGCCCGGCGTGCCTCCTCGCGCAGCCCGGCCGGGGGGGCGGCGCCCTGATAGACGACCTCGAACGACAGGTCCGCGTCGGAGGACCCCCGCAGCTGACCGAAGGCCTCGATGTCGTCGGAGGTGGGCGACCCGGGCAGCGCGCCGACGTTCAGCTCGCGCACCACGCCGGAGTCGTTATAGATGACGATGAGATACGGCCGGGCCGCCTGCACGCGCCGGATACGCACGCGCTCGTAGCGCGCCTGGCACACCTCTTCGATCCGGTCCAGCAGCTGCTCGACGGGATCGGCCGGCTGGCGGATCTCGGGCTCCTGCTCGGCCGTCGCGGTGGCGAAGGTCGCATCGGCGTTGCGCCAGCGCATCGGCGTCCGGTCGGTGCCATCGTCGGACCGGGCGCTCCACCGGGTGACGGCCTCTTCGCTGAGTTCGATCAGCTCGCAGTCACCCGGTTCGGGCAGCGAGATGCAGGTCAGCTCGGTACCGGCCGTCTTAGCGCCGACCGTGTGCAGCTGCGTGCCGGACGGCCCCGGGCCGTGCACCAGCAGGTTGAGCCGGGGCACGACCAGCCGCGAGAACAGGTCGGTATCGCGCAGTGACCGCTCGCCCTCGCCCGGTGCGTGGCACATGACCCCGATGCGCAGCCAGCCGGCGTCCTCGTATTCGTGCAGGCGCTGGCCGAACCACGCCGCCTGCTCGTTCCCGATCGCCCCGTAGTCGTGCTCGGCCTGGTGGGTGATCGCCATCGACGAGTTGAGCCCGGCGACCACCAGCCGCAGTTGCGGTACCTCGAACAGAGTCCAAGGCTGGCCGTCCTCGAACACCACATCGTCCAGTCCCTGGTACAGCTCACGGAACAGCCAGCTGAAGTGCCGCCACTTCGGCCAGTACGGCGGCGTCGGCTGCTCTCCGTTGGCATGCCGGTCGGCGAAGTGCATGAGGCAGGCGGCGCGGTTGACATCGAGGGCGCCGGGCACGATGACGAGCCGATCGGGTTCGAGCCCGAGCTGAACGCGCAGGCGGCTGAGCACGTCATGAGCGGTCTCGAATTGCGGGCGCTCGCCGGTGGCGGTCAGGTCGCCGGACACCAGGAGCAGATCTGGCCGCGGCGCGCCGTCGTTGACCAGCTGGGTCACGTCGGCGAAGACCCGGGCCTGCAGGCCGTTGCCGCCGAGGTCGTCGGCGTCGTCGACCGACGACCGACCGAGGCGCGGGCCGCTGATATGCAGCAGCGTGACGCCACCGCGGGCCGGCGCCTGGGATCGGGCGGACGCCGGGTACGGCGGAACGATCGCTGGCCGCTGGCGGAACACCGGCGACGGCACCTGCGCGGGCGCCGGCGCCCGGCCGACTCGCGCCGGGGCACCCGGGTAGGCCGGCTGCTCCGCGGGCCTGGCGCGCCCGGCGATGGTGTCTCGTACCTGCCGCAGCACCAGTCCGCTGGCCACCTCGGGATCCTCGACGCCGACCAGGTCGACATAGGTGATCTGGGCGAGCAGGCCATCGATCGGGCAGTCCTCGACCCGGACCGTGATCAGCTTTTTCTCGGGGTTCTCCGGCTGCGCGAGCAGCGCAGCCTGCCATTCCAGGCGCCCGTACCGGGAGTTGAGGTAGCTGCGGGACAAAAGAGCGATAACGAGGGCGGACTGGCTGATCCCGCGGTCCATGAGCTCCAGGAAGCGGGATCCCGCTACGAAGTCCCAGGCCTGCAGCATGGTGCGGTAGCCGGCCCCTTCCAGCGTCCCGGCCAGCCAGGTCGCCCACCTCTCGTCGGTCACCGCATAGCTGATGAAGAAGTCGAGGCTCTGCTCCGGTGCGCCATCCACGTCAGTTCTCACCTATCAAGAATGGACGAGCTGTTCACCAATCTCTCGATAACGATCTGTGCGGCGTCAGCGGTCTCCCGCGCCCCGCAACGCTGTCGCGCGATGCGATGAGTCAGTATGTCGGGTGGCCCGAGCGACAGGTCCGATGCGGTACCGACGCGACCCAGCACCACCGTCGCCACCTCCGGGTTCGCCTCCACCACGCTCTCGTGGAAGTCCCCGGCTCGCAGGTAGTACGCGCTGCCGACGCCGACGACCTCCCGGTGCTGCTCCACGCAGCGCACTAGCCGCCGGGTGGCCCGCATCTCATCGACATCGCCGAGGCTGTGCACCTGGAAGACGCGATGGGTGCCCTCCTGAGCATCGTCGACCACGTGCATGAGCACGTTGCCCACTGTGCCGTAGAGCACGAAGCTGGCGAGATCCCAGCTGTGCGCGTGCACAACCGAGGTGGTAGTTACGGCCTGTGGCAGGCCCGTGGTCCACACGTGGACGCATACCCCCAGCATGCCCTTACGCTGCACGGGAAGGCAGAGGAACCCCAACGGGTGCCGGACGGCACGCAGCGGAACCTTGCCGTCGGCGATTTTGGTCAGCGTCGGCAGGCAGAGCGCGGGTACGGCCCGGGCGGCCTCGTCGTCGTGGATGGCCCGCTCGATCGTCTCGTAGTTCACAGGTGGTCCCGTAAGGCGGGGACCGGCAACACCCCGGGGACCGGGCGGACGCCAGCGGTAAGCGTCGCTTGCGACCTTTTCATGCTCGAATCCCCGCTCCCGGTATTCCGCCATGGTAACCATGTCATCGCTGTGCGTCTACAGCCTGGCGACCAGCTGAATGGAGCGGACGGGCGGTCAATTCGCTGGCAGCTTCCCGCATAGCGGGTATCCGCCATACTGGCGCGTACACGTGCCGTTTGGCCGTAGGCGGAATACGGCGAGGTCGGTCAGCACGCCGTCGAAAAGGGCCGGCGCGGGAAGCTCATTCAGGTCGACCCGGAATGTGTTGTCCGCCGGCCACGCGAGGGTCAGATGGGGTCGGAACCGGTCGTGGTCGGCGTCCGCGACCTCGTCGTATCCCCAGGTCTGCAACTGGCGCAGCCGCATGGGGTCGGATCCGTCCCGTCGCAGCGCCTCGATCAGATCGAGCAGCCGGACACCCGCCGGGTCGGTCTCGCGCAGCCGCCCGCGGCGGAGCGGCTCTACCGCGGCGACGACCGCCCGCTGCAGCGTCATCCACTGCGCGGAGCGGTGAAAGTACAGCTCGGGCGCACCGTAGGGGTTGTGTGCCCAGTGCTGCCCGGTAGCCATGGTCGCCGGGGACGGGGTGGCCACGCCCTCGACGCCCCGGAGCACCTCGCCGATCTCGGATTCGTCAACCTGAAGCATGAAAAGCGACACGTGCGGCTCACATGCCTGCGCATCCTCATGCGCCGGAAACGGGCGCCCGAGCTGGAATGCGGACGGGTGCGCGAGCGAGCTCATTCGGCGGGTCAGCAGCGCACTCGATTCCAGGGCGCGGCAGCGTAACTCGGGGGGCAGGGTAAGCGCTATGTCGATGGCGATTTGCGGCACGTCGTCATCGTACGGTGGCCGCGCTGGCGACGCGATCCGGCTGGTGCGAAACTCAGCGTAGATAGGCATCGAGACACGGCGATCCTTCGTGAGAGGCAGCAACATTGCCGCAGCTTTCCGTGCCGGGCTCCGAGCATGACGAGAGCCCGGCCGCCACTCCGGCTGCGCGCAGGCCCCGATTCTTCGCCGGGCGGTTCACCGCACTGGACTGGATCGCGGCCGCGTTCCTCGTCGCGGGTCTCGGGTGCGTGGCCACGGGGCTGCTGCCGACCGCCAGCGCCGGAGCGACGGTGCGGCGCATCACGCCGTTGCTGATCTTTCTGGGCTCGGTGATCGCGCTGGCCGAGCTGACCGCCGAGGCGGAGGTTTTCGACGTCCTCGCCCGGCGGGTGGCGGCGCTCGGCAGAGGCCGCTACCCGATCCTGGCGTTACTGTGCATCGTGCTGGCCGCCGTCACCACGGCGACCCTGAACCTGGACACCACGGTGGTGCTGCTGACCCCCGTGATGCTGGCGCTCGCGGCTCGCCTCGAGGCACCGCCCCTGCCGTTCGCCGCGACGACGGTCTGGCTCGCCAACACGGCCAGCCTGCTGCTGCCGGTATCCAACCTGACCAATCTGCTGGCGGGCAATCGGGTCGGCCTGTCCGCGACCGCCTTCGCCGCTCGGATGTGGCTGCCCGAACTGGCCTCGGTACTGGTGACGAGCGCCGCGCTCTGGCTGTTCTACTGGCGGCGCGGTCGTCGCGGCGTCGCGTCTTACCGGCCGCCGGCCGCGCTGGTACCGGCCGACCGGGTCCTGTTCATCGTGGCCGCCTCCGCATGCACGATGTTCCTGGCCGGGGTCATCGCCGGTGCGCCCCTGGAGGTGGTGGCTCTCGCTGCCGCCGCCGTGCTAGTCGTGGCCTACCTGTTTCGCCGCCGTTCTAGCCTGCGCAACTGGCGGCTGCTGCCGGTGCAGCTGCTCGCTTTCGTTACCGGGCTGTTCCTGGTTGTCGATACCGTGCGTGAGCACTGGCTAGGGTCACTGCTCTTCAGCGCGGTCGGCAGCAACGGCGGTGCCGCCGGAGTAGTCCGCGCCGCCGGTCTAGGCGCCGGCCTTTCCAACGCCATCAACAACCTGCCGGCCTACTACGCGGCCGAGGCGACGGTGCCGCTCGCGAACCACGATCAACTGCTAGGCCTGCTGATCGGCACGAACGTCGGGCCGATCATCACGCCGTGGGCGTCGCTGGCCACGCTTATCTGGTACTCGCGATGCCGCGCCAGCGGGGTAGCGATTCCCTGGGTGCGTCTCACCTGGACCGGAGCTGTCACTGCCGTGGCGGCGCTCGCCGCGGCTGTCGGCGCCCTGCTGCTAACCCGCTGACAATGACGGCCAACCGGGAAGACCCGACTGGCGTCCTAGCTGTCACACGGTTTTCGGGGTCACTCAGGGAGTAAGGACAACCGCCATGACCGCACCTTCACGCATAGCCCGGAGAGCGACCGCCAGGGCAGGGCTGGCCAGGGCAGGGCTGGCCAGGGGAGGGCTGGCCAGGGCAGGGCTGGCCGGGGTCGGGCTGGCCGGCGTCGCGGCGCTCGTCGCGGCGTGCGGGTCCGCCGCCGGCTCGTCCGGCGCCGCTCAGCCGACGGTCACCGTGACGGCCACCCCGACCGCGGCGGCCAGCACGGCCCCGGCCGCCGCACCCGCGGCCGCCTCGACGGTGGCCGGCGTCCCCGCCTGCCCGACCCGGTCCTTGCAGGTGAAGCTCGGCGTCACGCAGGGCGCGGCCGGCAGCGTCTATACCGCGCTCGACTTCGTCAACATCTCCAATGTCACCTGCACCCTGTACGGCTACCCCGGAGTCTCGCTGGCCGGCGGCAAGCCCGTCACCCAGATCGGCGTGGCGGCCGTCGAGGACCACGCGAGTGCCCGGGAACTGGTCACCCTCGCGCCGCAGGCGGTCGCCAACGCGCTGCTGCGGATCGTGGAGGCGGGCAACTACCCCGCGTCCAAGTGCGGCCCCGTCACCGCGCACTACCTGCAGATCTTCCCGCCGAACCAGACGACGCCGACCTACCTGGCCGACGCCGCGCAAGCCTGTGCCAAGGCGGTCCCGCTCCTGACCATCGGCCCGGTCCGGCCAGGGTCGGGCAGTTCTTCCTGACCGCGGGTCTTCCTGACCGCCGGCCCTCCTGACCACGGTCAGGAGGGCCCGCGGTTCGGCGGCTAGGGGCCGTCCGGCTCCGCGACGGGGACCGGCGGGGCTCCGACTCCGGGGCCAGCGGAGGCGTGCGGCGCAGTGCCGACCGGCAGTGCCTTCACGCGATGGCGGGGGGTAACGGCGGCCGAGAACCAGGTCGTCGCCAGCCCCTGGCCGCCCGACCAGATCTCGTGACCGGCGATGATGCCCTGCAGGTACCAGGACCGGGAGATCAGGTGCCGCTTCACGGCGTCCGCGAGGACCGCCTCGATATTCATGCTCTTGACGTGCCAGGTCGAGGTGGCCAGCCGGTACTGCACGTACTGCCAGCCGCCGGGGATCACGTTGGCGCCGGTGCGCCAGTGCGTGAGGTAAAACCACCGGCCGGCGACCTTCACCTTCCGGGTACCCGCGGCGCCGCCCACCGGGTAGTGCCGGAAGGTCGCGTGCAGCCAGATCATGAGCTCGGCGCGGTTGGCGTGGCCGGCGGCGAGCCGGGAGGAGTTGAGCCACAGGTCATAGCCGGCGTTCCAGGTGCCGGAAGCGCGCTCCCTGGTGTACCAGGCCGAGGTAGCTGACTTGATGTTGCTGATCTGCAGGGGGAGCACAGAGCCGGGCGTGCACCATCCCCAGTAGCAGCCGTACTCGATGTAGGGAAAGGCCTGGACCGGATTGCCGTGACTATGCGCCTTGGAGGTGCTGACCCGCCACGCCGGCCGGCCGCCGGGAGTAAGGGTCACGCACTGCTTCGGGTCCTGCGAGCCGAACCGGTCGTCCTGGACCCGATAGCGCTGGCCGTCGACGTAAGCCCCCGGATTAATGGCCTGGTGCTTCGTCTTGGTGAGCACCGAGCAGAGGGTCTGCGCCTTGCTCGAACCCGAAGGCGCGGCCGACGCGGATGCGAATGGCGCAGCCGTGCCGACGAGGGCGGCCGACGCCGCGACCGCCAGCGTGGCCGCGATGGTCCCCGCGGTCCGTCGGAGCCGGGTACCCCGGCCTAAGCGCGAGAGCCCGTCCTTGGGCATCGGGCCTCCCTCTGGCGAACTGCCGCCGAAACCCACGCGACGACCATTACGGACTCTTGTTTCCTCATTAAACGGATATCAGGGGACAGCGACAAGCCGATTTCCGGACTGATTGACGAGAGTTTGCTCACTTACTGTGATACCGCCCGGTTGCGGGCTTCCCGCGCGTCACGGTCGCCGGTCACGATTCGGACTATTCGGTCGCGTCCGCGCAGGAAGCCCGGGAGGGCGCGGCGACTTCGCCTTCTACCTGCCGCTGGTGATGTCCGCCGAGACCGTGCTCGATGTCGGCTGCGGGACCGGTGAGCTGCTGCGCGTGGCCCGGCAGGCCGGGCACGTCGGGGACAACGAGATACGAGCCTCGCTCGCCGCGATCAGGTCGGCGCTCACCCCGGACGGGCGCTTCGCCTTCGAAACCCGCAACCCGCTGGCCCGAGCGTGGGAGGCCTGGACCCCCGACCACGCGGTCGAGGTTGTGAGCGCGGCCGGCGCCGTGGTGCGGATGGCGCACGAGGTCGACACACCGGCGGACGGGGAGCGCGGCGAGAGCGGCGAGACCGTCTCCTTCACCTCCACGTTCACCAGTCCCGGCTGGGACCGGCCGCAGGTCAGCCGGAGCACTCTTCGGTTCCTCGACGCGGACGCGCTGGCGGCGTTCTTGTCCGGTGCCGGCCTGGTCGTCGACGAGCAGTTCGGGGACTGGGACCGGCAGTCACTCACCGATAAGAGCCCGGAGATCATCATCATCGCCCGGCGAGGGTAAGAGCGAGCGGGTCGGGCCTCATGCGCTGCGAGCGGAAATATGAAACTTTCCGATGCGTATCGCGGCCGGTACCGCGTTGTCCGACTGGTACCAGCGCCGACGATCGGCAGCCCCAAACATTTCTCAACAGACATTGACACAACTAAACATCCGGGTTACGCCTGGGGTACTTTGCAACGCGGGCTGGGCCTGCCGGCCGCGCCGCATCCTGCACGGGCCGCTGATCTCGTTCCCGAGCACGCACGTGGATGGAGGAGAGATGATCTTACGCAGACACTGGCTGAGGCATGTCGCCGGAGCTGGTCTGGCCGTCGCCCTGCTGCTGGGCTACCTCGGCGTCCAGGCGGGAACCGCCCCGCCAGCGTTCGCCGCCACCGGCCAGTTCCACGGGGTGAACTGGGCCGACCCCAACGACAACTTCATTACCGGCCCGAACATCCCTGTCGGCCTGTCCACGTCGGATAGCTACGCGACCACCTTCACGAAGGCCACGGCGATTCTCAAAGGGTTCCAGAGCCTCGGTGCCAACACGGTCCGGTTCGGGATCAACGCGGCGACCACCTCGTCAACGTGGTGGAACAGCTACATCGCAGCCTTCGACGCGGCCACCGCGCTGGGCATGAACGTCATCATCGCGCCATGGCTGCAGGGCGGAACGGTCAGCGACACCACGTCCTTCTTCCAGATGTGGGACACCGTCATCAACAAGTACGGCGGAAGCAGCAACTTCTACTTCGACATCATGAACGAGCCCTATGCCTACAGCGCCGCCAACCTGACCAACTTCGAGGCCGGGTGGCTGGCCCGCTATCCCAGCCTCCCCCGGGGCCGGGTCATAGTTCCCGGCACGTTCTCTGACAACAACCTATGCGCCGAGGGCGCTGATTCGCGGCTGGCCGGCACCCTGCTGTCGATCCACATCTACAGCATGTTCGGGGACTCCCACACCACCGAGGCGGCCTGGGTCAGCGACTTCCAGAGCAACCTGTGCGGTTTCGCCAGCCGTGCCGTGGTGACCGAGTTCGGGGTGCCCATGACCACCGGCGTCAACTACGACGGCGCCAAGGACGGTACCGACGACATCTCTTACTTCTACGCGATCACCGACACCGTGCGCAGCCTCGGCATGGGCTCGGTCCTGTGGGTGGGCGTCAAGCAGGCCACCCAGACGGTGGGACCTGGCCCCTGTCGGAACGCATCCTGCGCGATCACCTCCCTGGGCGGCAGCGGGACCAGCCTCTCGCTGAGCCTCACCAACCAGTCCGGGCTCGACCGGCTCCAGTACGGCTGGGGAATCGGCAACAACGCCGGTGGCGGCGGCAGTGGCGGTGGCGGCACCGTGCTGCGCGGCGTCGGCTCGAACCGGTGCCTGGACGTCCCCGGCCGGTCCACGACCAACGGGACCCTGATGGAGATCTGGGACTGCAACGGCGGCACCAACCAGCAGTGGGCATCCCTGTCGAACGGCGAGCTGCAGGTCTACGGCAACAAGTGCCTCGATGTCCCCGGCAATTCCACGGCCGCAGGCACCAGGGTGGATATATCGGACTGCACTGGTGGTACCAACCAGCAGTGGAACGTCAACTCCGACGGGACGGTCGTCGGCCGCGGGTCCGGGCTCTGCCTGGACGTGACCGCAGCGGGCACCGCGAACGGAACCCCGGTGGAGATCTGGACCTGTAACGGCGCCAGCAACCAGCACTGGGGCCGCCAGTAACCAGGGCATAGCCCGGGCCTGAGGCGAATCTGAGACAGAGCCCGAAGCCGGGCACGGACCGGGTGCCGCGAACGTGGCACCCGGTCCGTCATGTCCGGACCCTGCTGTCCCTCGCCGGGGGGCAGGTGATGATCACGCCGGTTACCCCCCCACGGCGATCCCGGCGCTGGGTGGTGCTACCGATGTCTCGGTCTGGGTGGGCCGAACGTACCAGGGCTCAGCGAGTTATCGCTCGGCCCGCGCAATGTTGATGATCTACACTAGAGGCATACATCATCAACAATGCGAGGCGGCTGATGGCGCTGACCCAGATCGACATCGACGAAGACGCCCTTGCCGAGGCTATGCGGCTGTCCGGGGCGAAGACGAAGAAGGAAACGGTTAACGTTGCGCTGCGGGAGTTCGCCGCCCGGCACCGCCGGATCGCAGCCCTGGAGCACTACGCGACGCTGGCGGCAGGGTGGGATTTCGAGGGGTGGGAGCACCGCCGGGCGGCTGAGAAAGACCCGGCGGCGTGATTCGGTACCTGCTCGAATCCTCTGCCCTGTGGCGGATCCTGCGAGATCCCGCACTGCGGGCGGCCTGGGCGGAGGTCGTCTCGGCGGGCGCGATCGGTTCGTGTCACCCCCAGCGCGTCGAGTTCCGCCGCTCGGCCCGCACCATCGACGAGTACGAGCAGATGTCGGGAATGTTCGAAGCGCTGTACCCGGATGCGACGCTCCCCAAGGGAGCATGGCGGTGGGTAGAGTCCGCGCAGTACCGCCTGCTGCGGCAGGGAGCCCACCGGGCATTGTCGGCCGTGGACCTGATGATCTGCGCCACGGCAGCCCAGCACGACCTGGTTGTGCTCCACGACGACAAGGACTTCTCTACCGCCGCACAGTACCTCCCCGACGTGCGCGAGCGCACCATCCACGACGCCCCGCAACCCGGCTGAGCCCCGGCCCGCCGGGGCACGGTGATGTCTGCGCTTGCGCAGCAAGATCGCCATGCAGCAGGACGGCCGAATCAAGATTTCGCCCGGTCGTCACCGGATCCAGATAGTGCGCCGTAAGGCCAGCGAGTCGAAAGTGCAGTCCTGGATGCGGTGCCGGACTCGGGCAAGGTGCTGGGTCCGGCCCTGACCCGTCTGCGGCATCCGCAGGGCGCTCCCGGCGCGCTGGCCCGCGTTCGCGCTCCTGCTGGCGGTCAAGGTAGTGGCCGGAGATCTATCGCGCCGGCGAGGAACCTCTCGACGAGGAGCGCCATCTCGCGCGGGCGCCAAAGGCCGCGCGATAGGGCCTGTCCGGCCCAGGGTTGCCCGGCCATGGCGCTTGCTGCGAGCTGGTCGATGCCAGATTCGGTGATCGTAAGCTTGGTGCCGCCTGCGGCCTCTTCGAGGTCGAATGCAACGAGCGTTGCTGGCCCGGCTGGGTATGCGGCCCCTTGACTGTCGACTCGCCAGTGCCCTGTCCCGCGCGCTCAACCTGGCCAGCTGCCTGGCTGGTTCTGACAGGTCCGTTTGGGATCTGGCTCACATCTCGTGATCGTCTCGGCCAAGCAGCTCGCCAGTCGCTCTCGCGCGCGCCTTCATCTGTTCGGCGGACGGCGTGAGGTCGGCGCCTCGCATGAACCGCCGCTGCTTGGCCCTCGGCCCATGCCCGGTCAGCATGTGACGCATAGTCGAATGGCACCACCACCTGGTAGCCGCAGTCGACACCGGATTGACAGCTGCGCTTACGCGACGCCCGATCCGATTCGTCCTGCCTCCCGCTTGAGCACGGACCCACCTGGATCCCATGGTCCTCCGATCACTACGAAGAGGCGAACCGGTGCCGACGATCGTCCATCCCCGGCCCGCCGCCGGGCATGATGCAGGCCAAGCACCCCAAGCACGGGCCGAGACGATCACGAAATGTGGGCCAGAGCCCAGATCCCACATCAAACCGCCAGAACCAGCCTGGCCGAATCCGGAGACCTCACCCAGGCAGAGGCACTGCAGCGCGACACTGTCCCCAAGCTCCGGAAGAAGCTCGGCCCCCACCATCCCGACACGCTGACCTGCGAGGCCAACCTCGCCGTCACCCTGCATCAAGCCGGGCGCGGCAAAGAAGCCAAGCAAGCCAGGACACGGACCCTCGACAACCTCAGCCAGGTACTCGGCCCGCAACATCCGGACGTGCTATCACTCCGCGACTGGCGGCAAGTCAACCGTCGGGTCGGCGGGGTTCTTGTGCTGGATTTGGCTTAGGCGGTGATTCTCGGGTGCCGATTTCCGGAGTCCTCTGGGACAGGGCTGTCAGCGTGCGGACCTGGGTCGGGAAAGGTTACTTCGATCAGGAGCCCGCCTCATGGCTGCGGGGAGGCGGCGATGCTGGCGTCGTGGGAATCGGCGATGGCCTTGACGATGAACAGGCCGAGGCGGAGGCCGTCGCCACGGCTCGTCCGGTCTGTGCCTAGTCGCTGGAAGGGCTGGAAGAGCCGGTCGATCGCCTTCGGCGGGACCGCGGGTCCGGTGTTGGTCACCGATAGGACGGCGCGCGAGTTCTTTGTCCCGGTGGTGATCGCGACGCGGCCGCCGGGCGTGTTGTGACGCAGCGCGTTGTCAACGAGGTTCGCGGCGAGGCGTTCAGCGAGACGAGGGCTGCCCGCTGCCGGCGCCGGGCCGAGTTCTGCGTGCAGAGTGAGTTTCCGGTAAGCCGCTTCAGGCTGGCGGGCGGTGAGGGCCTGCCGCGTGACTGTAGCCAGGGCGAAGGGCTCTTGCGTGTCCAGGCCTGCCTGGCCTCGTGCCAGCGTGAGCAGCGCTTCGATGAGCTGTTCCTGCTCGGCGCCGCATGCAAGCACTCGTTTATGCGCAGCGCGGAGTGAGTTGATGGTGGCGCCAGGGTCTGCCAGGGCGACCTGGCTGATGACCCGCTGCCGGGCCAGCGGGGTGTATCGCGCCTCGATCATTGCCATCACCGACGGGCGCTTCCTGACCCTCTCGACAGCCCAGGTGCACGCGCTGGCGGCGCAGCTGGGCCGGTGTTCCCCGTCGGCAGCGCTCAGCCCCAGATCCGGCGGTCGGCGAGTTGGCAATCCAGCAGTCAGTCCCGCCCTTGATCATCTGGAACCCAGTGCCGCTCGGGAGGGTCTCTTGGGTTAGCGCCGTTGTGATCTTGGCTTGGGCGGCGCCCTTTACGATGGCAGATATTGCGCGGGCCAGGTCCGTGGGCCCGCCAGGAGGGTCCACGGACCTGGCCCGTAGGTGTCGTTTACGTGTCAGTGAGAACGGCTGGGGCGTCGGACTGGATTTCCTGGCTACAGTTCAGATTTCTGGAATATTCCTCTGGCTATCTGGTCTGCCGCCGATACTTATTCCGGCGCTATACGCGCAGTTAAGACCACGTTCTCATCGAGTAGAGATGGTCGTTCCACGGGACACCCACATTGGTGTTGTTGCCCGGATAGCCGCTACGCTTGGACCCCGTAAAACCCGTACCGGTCCAGTAGCTTGCGAACCGGCAGCTGTTGAAAAGCTGGTACGAGCTGATTCCATGCACATCAGCGTTCACCCCTGTCAGGTCCGAGAACGAGTATCCCGCTACATCGCACGGCCCGCTACTGCCGCCGAGCGATTCCCGGGAAGCTCGGTAGCCCGAATCCTGGAAGAACGTGACGAGGAGCGTCTGTCGCTTGGAAGCCAAGCCGCGGGCCGTCACTCCCAGCGGGAGTACGCTGCCTGGCGAGTGCCTGTCGGAGCAGGTCCGCGAGATGACGCGCGAGGCCGCCTGGCCGGGGTGAATCTTCTCGATTTCAGTATAGCAGTACTTTATTGCCCTGGGCTGGACGGCGCTCCCCATTCGGGGCGCCGCGCTTGCTGACAATGCCGGGGCGGTCGCTAGCGTTACCGTTCCTACTATGAGTGCTACTGCGGCCACGAAACGTTTCATGGTTACCTCCTTGGTGTGTGGCTGCTTTCGGCCTGCTGTGCATCCAGGCTTGGCCCGGCCGCCGCAACAGTGTCTGTATCTGGCTGGCAGACTTCCCTGTAGCGGCCGGAGCCAGTTCGGCGGTCGTGCTTCCTCCTGTTCTGGCCGGGATGGCGCCGGTGATGAGGCGATGCGGGTTGTGGCGTCGCGTCCGGCGCTTTACGGGGATAGCCTCCTAAAGAGGCGTGGAGTCCGTGTCACATCTGTGTGGCGTGCCCGGACTCGGCGGTGCTGGCGGGGGTGAGCTGTTCGGGGAGACAGGATGCGCTTTGGGATCTTGGGGCCCTTGCTGGTCCGTTACGGGGACGTTGCGTTTGACGTGCCGGCGGCGCGGCAGCGGGTACTGCTCGCCGTACTGCTGGTGCATGCTGGTCAGGCGGTCCCGGCCGACTCGCTGGCCGAGATGGTGTGGGACGGGTCGCCGCCGGGCGGGGCCGCGGCGACGCTGCGGACGCACGTGATGCGACTGCGGCGCGCGCTGGGGCCGGAGGCGGGTGCCCGGGTGGTGACGCGTTACCCCGGCTACCTGCTCGACGCCGGAGATGACGAGGTTGACCTGCTGCAGTTCAAACGCCTGTGCCGAGACGGCGGCGCCGCGGTGCGGACCGGTGACTGGGCGCAGGCCTCCGCGGTGCTCGGCGAGGCGCTGGGCCTGTGGCGGGGAGCGCCGCTGGCCGACATCCCGTCACAGATCCTGCGCCGCGATGAGGTACCCGGGTTAGAGCAAGCGCGGCTGCAGGCCCTGGAATGGCGGATCGACGCCGAGCTGCACCTGGGCTGCCGTGGCGAGCTGGTGGTCGCGCTCCATTCCCTGGCCGCAGAACATCCGCTGCGGGAACGCTTCCACGCCCAGCTCATGCTCGCCCTGTACCGGTGCGGCCGCCAGGCCGAGGCGCTTGCCGCCTACCAGTGTGCCCGCCGGGTCCTGGTGGATGAGCTCGGCACCGAGCCGGGAACCGAGCTGCGCGAGCTGCACCAGCGGATACTCGCCGCAGATCCCGCCCTGGCTGTCCCGCAGCCTGCACCCCCCGCGGCGGGCCGCCCTGAGCCGTTGGTGCCGCGGCAGTTGACGTCCCGGACTCCCCGGCGTGCTGCAATTGCCCCGCAGGCCCAGGACGCCACCACGCCCCGGCCGCCCGGTGATCAGCCCGGCACAGTGACGGCTGAGTCGGCGACCCCCCGCCAGCTGCCGGGCGGGGTGGCGGATTTCGTGGGCCGGGCCGCCGAGCTCGCGGCACTGACCGGCATGCTGGACCAGGTCGCCGGAGTCGGGAAAGCGGTCGTCATCAGCCTGATCGGCGGGACCGCCGGGGTGGGGAAGACTGCGCTGGCCGTGCGCTGGGGGCATCAGGTCGCTGACCGGTTCCCGGATGGGCAGCTGTTCGTCGACCTGCGTGGCTATGACCCTGGGCAGCCGATGCTCGCAGCCGATGCATTGGAGGGGTTATTGCGGGCGCTGGGCGTGGCCGCTGACGACGTTCCGGCCGGCGCCGACGCGCGCGCGGCCGTCTACCGGAGCCTGCTGGCCGGGCGTCGTGTCCTGGTCGTACTGGACAATGTCGGTGACGTCGAGCAGGCCCGTCTGCTGCTGCCGGGCGCCCCTGCGTGCATGACGGTCGTGACCAGCCGTGATTCGCTGGCCGGCCTGGTGGCCCGGGACGGCGCCCGGCGCCTGGACCTGGACTTGCTGTCCCTGGGTGACGCGGCCCTATTGCTGGGGCCGCTGATCGGCGGCCGGGTGGACGCCGAGCCCGCCGCGGCCGCCGCGCTCGCCGCCGCATGCTCGCGGCTGCCGCTGGCGCTGCGGGTGGCGGCCGAGCTGGCCGCCGCCCAGCCGTCCGCTTCCCTCGCCGACCTGGTGAGCGAGCTAGCCGACCATCACCGGCGGCTTGACCTGCTGGACGCCGGCGGTGATCCGCGCGCCGCGGTGCGAGCGGTGTTCTCCTGGTCCTACCGGCACCTGGGTGACGACGCCGCCCGCGCGTTCCGGCTTCTGGGCCTGCACTCCGCGGCGGACCTTGACCCTTACGCCGCCGCGGCGCTGACCGGCACCCCGCTCGCCCGGGCTGGCCGCCTGCTGGGCCAGCTGGCCCGGGCGCACCTGATCCAGCCCACCGGGCCTGGCCGGTACGGCATGCATGACCTGCTACGCGCCTACGCCCGCGAGCTCGCTGCCGCCCACGATGGCGAGCGCCTGGGACGGGCGGCGCTAACCCGCCTGCTCGACTACTACCTGGACGCCGCAGCCGCCGCGGTGAACACACTGTTCCCCGGTCAGCAGCACCGACGGCCGGGTATCCCCGCGGTGAGCGCCACCCCAGCACTGACCGATCCCGCCGCGGCCCGGGCGTGGCTGGACACGGAGCGGGCCGGCCTCGCCGCCGCTGCCAGGCGCGCCGCCGGAAACGGCTGGCCCGGCCACGCGACCCGGCTGGCCGCGATCCTGCGCGATTACCTGGACACCGGCTGCCACTACACCGCCGCCATGACCATCCACACCTGTGCCTGCCAGGCCGCTCGGCAGGCCGGCGACCGCGCGGCGGAGGCGACCGCGCTGACCAACCTCGCCGGAGTCCACCTGCGGCAGGGCGGCCACCAGGAGGCCGCCGGCCTTCTCCAGCAGGCACTTGCCCACTGCCGCGAGACTGGTCATCGGGCCGGTGAGGTCCATGCGCTGAATAGCCTCGGCTTTGCCCGCCTGCGGCAGGGCCGTTTCCAGCAGGCCATCGCCGTCAGCCGGGAGGCCCTGTCTATCTGCCGTGAGACTCATGACCCGGGCGGTGAGGCGTTTGCCCTGAGCAATCTCGGCGACGCCGCCCTGCGGCAAGGCCGTTACGACGAGGCGGCCCGCGATCTGCGGCACGCCCTGGCCCTCTTCCGTGACCTCGGCGCCGGAGCCGCCGAGGCCTGGTGTCTGGCCACTCTCGGCGACCTCTACGTGCGCCAGGACCGTCACCAGCAGGCCGGGAGCTATCGCCGGCGGGCCATGATCCTTTTCCGCGAGGCCGGTCACCCCTCCCGTGCCGCCGAGGCGCTCAACGGCTTCGGCGAAGCCCTCCTCGCCACCGGCCGGCCAGATCAGGCTCGCGTTCAGCACGCCGCCGCCCTCGACCTGGCCTGCCAGACCGGCGACCAGGCCCAGCAGGCGCGCGCCCACGACGGCCTCGCATCTATTCACCACGCCACCGGCGATCCCGACCAGGCCATTTACCACCGGCAGGAAGCCAGCACCCTAAACGACAACCTGGGTGTACCCGAAGCCGATCTCGACATGGGCGACGACCACAGCGAGTAATCAGCCGGGCCTGCCTGTAGGTTCTCAGGATTGATGACGCATATAGCGGCGTTGACCTGCGATCCTGCAGGGTTCTCATCGAGTTGTTGTCGGCAGGATTCTTCTCATCGGTCTGTCGTTTTCTTCGGCGGTGGGGTCTTCGGCGCTGACCGCGCGATCCCGCTGGTTCCATCAGCGCGCACGCCTTAGCCGCGACTACACGCTGGTCGCTAGCGATTGGCTGTCGTATTAGGCGCTGAGTCAATGACCGGCGTACCGTCGGGATGTGAGGTACCGGTTCGCTGCTGCGCTGGCGGTGGCGGCGGTCACGCTCGTGGCGGTGGCGGCATGCAGCGGTAACGCCCAGCAGCAGCCGAAGCAGGCGCAGCCGTCGGCAGCGCTGATTTCGCCCGTGAGCGCCAGCGACTGCTCCAGGCAGCCGCCCGTCAGCCCGCTTCCGGCGTGGGCACGTTCCGGATTCACCCCGCCGGACATCGCCATGCCGCACGTGATGGGCGCGGCGGGCAATATCGTCGCGATCCTCTGGGCGACGCCCAATGCGCTGCACGCACCGGCGCTGCCGAACACGGCCAACAAGATCCTTTGGATGTCGCGGGTCTCGCCCGGGCCGATGACTATCCGGGCCGCGCTCGCGGGCAGCACGCGCACCGCTACCGCGTACCTGCCGGACGGCCCGGGACCCTCGTACGTGGACATGCCCGCGCCCGGCTGCTGGACGCTGCACCTGAGCTGGGGCGGGCACACCGACCAGCTCAGCCTGCGCTACGTGCGCTGACCGCCTGGGCAGCACTGGAGCTGAACATGCTGGGCAGTCTGTGCGAGCAAACTGCTCGGCAGCTTCCAGCAAGGGTTTGACCTGCACCGGCAGTATCTGGCTTTCCTGGGCGAGGCTGAGCAGCATCTTGCCGAGACACGGGCCGTCGTGCAGCAATACCAGCTGCTGCATGACATAGATCAGGTCCGCCTGCAGGCCGCGGAGATCGCGGTGGAGACGGCCATCGTTGCCCTGAGCGGTCAGGAGCCGCTCGAAGTAGCCGAGCAGCAGCGCGATCTGTACTGGTCAGGTTCACCGAAGCTGAGCGCCAGGTCAGGTTGCACGAAGAGCTCATCCGCGATCGCGTCGAGTTGGCTCAGGCAGACGCGCGCCGCCAGCACGAACTCGCCTTGCGGCGCATCGCTACCTACGCGCAGCAGCTGGTGCGGACTCATCGGCATGGTGCCGAGCTGAACCGGCTGCTGCTGTCTGATCTGGTCGCCCCGGAGCTACCGGGATGGATCACGGACCCCGACGCAGGCATGCCATGCGCTGGACAGCGGGCTACAGGCCCGGGAGATCCTCGCCGCCGCAGACCAGGCGTCCCCCTCGCTTCGGTCCGTGGCGGTCGCCGTGGCCGAATCGCTCGGCGACGATGCCCTGCCTGCCTGGCGGGAAATGACAAGCGCGCCGCGCGTCGGGCCGCATGCCCGCGCGGTGCTGGCCTCCGGCGGCCGGCGCCGGGCCGTCGGCGAGGCAGACCGGCGGTGGCTCGCGGCTGACCGGGCCGCTGCCGCGCTCACCGACTCAGGTCCGGACGAGGCGCTTACCTGCGTGTATGAGACCATGCCCGGCTCGGACCCGGGTTCCCGCCTGGCCGCCGTCCGCGCCAGCGGCCACCCAGACGCCGAGACACTGGCCCGGGCGCTGGCCGAGTTCGCCGCTTCCGGGGCACCACGCAGCGTGGACCAGGTGATCCAGCTCAAGGTCACGCTGGCCAGGTGGCGACCCCCGATCTGGCGCCGCGTGCTGGTACCCGCAGCCTTCCCCGCATCAACGTCATCTCGACCCGGCCGGCCCCGCAGCTGCGGGGCTGGCCTTCTGGTCAGACGGCCAGATTGTGAACCGGCATGACATCCGGCGTTCCGGGGTCAATCCCTGTTCTGTGCAGGATCGGCATGAGCACCTTGCCGTAATCCTCGAACGCCTGCTGAGATTCCCACACCTCGTAGACCATCAGATCGCCGTCGGGCCCGAAGCAGGAGTGGTGAACCCGGCCAGCCGGGTGCCCGGCTCCAGCGGCGTCGACTTCCTTGATGGCTTCGTCGTACTGCGCCGTGCTCAGGGACTTGGGATGAAAGTAGACGGCGATTGCCATGAATCCTCCTGTTGGGTTGGTAACGCAGTGCTGCCCGGGCTGGCTGCCCGGCTGATTGCCGCGGTCCGATGCGCGTTGGTCAGGCCACTGGGCCTGAGGTCGCGGGACCGGTTGGCGCGGGAGCGGATGACGGGCGTCAGAACGGGACCTCGGTGGCCATGAGCCCGGTGCCGGGCTGGCGGGCGGCGAGGATCCAGCAGAAGTCGAGCGCGTCGAGCTGAAGATGCTCGCCGTTGTCTCCTGTCCGCCACTGGCCGCCGGCCGGGCCGGTCAGCGTGAGGGCGAACGGCTGGCCGTGTCGGCGCGCCCACTCGCCGACGATGTCGGCGACGAGGCGGCCGTCGTGCCCTGCGGTGAGCTCCATGGGGCGCCCCGTCGCCCGGCTGATGTCGAGGCGGTGCATCCAGGTGTCGCGGGTGAAGATGGTGTCCACCAGGTAGCCGTAGCGCCAGCGCCCGGTATCGAAGGGCGGGTCGGTCTTGATGCGCACGGCCCACCGCAGGAGCGCCGGTGTGCGGCGGCGGGCCCGCACGGCCCGTGGTGCGACTGCCGCCAGCCGGGTGGTGATCGCGGCGGGAGTCATCGCTGCCCGCTCGCGCACCTGCGTGGCGGACATCTCGTCGATCATCTTGCCGCCGGACCGTTTGCTCGCCGCCCGGAAGTCATGGGCGAACTGGCGGAACGAGGCCTGCGCCTCGGCCATCCCGAGTACGTGCGCGGCCATGGCCCGCACGTCCCACAGTTCGCATACGGTCGGCCTGGCCCAGTTCGCGGGGGTCAGGGCCTGCAGTTGCGCCACCATCCGGTCGAGTTCCGTCGCCGCCAGGATCATCGCCTCCTGGTGCCGTAGGGGCGCCGTGGGGCATGCGTCCACCGCAGTCATCTCCGCCATCACTAACTCCTGTCCAGTATTCGGAATTCCGAACACTGTCAGGATAGTCGCACGGTTATCGGCTAGAGTCAAGGCATGACCCGGACGACGCCCCCCCAGCCCCGACGCCGCGACCGCCGCCGCGACCGCCACGAGGAGACCAAGCAGGAGATCCTGGACACTGCCTGGTCCATGGTGCGTGCTGACGGACTGGCTGCCCTGTCCCTGCGGGCGCTCGCGCACGCCGTCGGCATGGAACCCCAGTCGCTCTACACCTACTTCGCCTCCAAGAACGCCCTCTACGACCGCATGTTCGCCGACGGCAACCAGGAGCTGGCGCGCCGGTTCGCAGACACTGAGATCCCCGGCGATCCCCGCGGCGCGCTGCGGGCCACGGCCCACCTCTTCGTGGAGTTCGCCGCCCAGGACCAGGCCCGCTACCAGCTCCTGTTCCTGCGCACCCTCCCCGGATTCCAGCCATCACCTACCTCCTATGCCATCGCGGTCGAGGTCCTTAACAGCGTCCGCGTCGTCCTCACCCGCGCCGGGCTCCGCGACGATGCCGACTTCGACCTCTGGACCGCGGTTGTGGCCGGCCTGGCTAGCCAGCAGCTCGCCAACGACCCCGGCGGCGACCGCTACCTCCGCATCATCGACAACGCGGTCACCATGTTCGCGGACTACGTCCTCGGCCCGGCCGGAGTTAAATGATGTTGCACCTGTCATCGGCGTACCACTGGGAACTGGCGTCAGATCAGCAGCAGCGAGGCGTGCGGGCCGGCGACCATAAGCACCGAGCTAGCCCAATCAAATAGCCGTCTTAGTTCTCGGCATAGCCACTCGCATCGCGTTGGGTGCCGAGAGCGCGCGAGAGGACGGTGACTCGGTCGCGGGCCCCGGTCTTGGCGAAGATCGACTTGAGGTGGTCCTGGATGGTGTGCCCAGACAATGACATCTGGCGCGCCATCGCCCGCGTGTCACTGCCGGTGGCCAGCAGCCCGAGCAACTCGTGCTCGCGGGCGCTGAGACCGAAAGCACGGCCGAAAAGCTCCAGCCGCTCGACAGCGGATGCCTCTTCAATCGTGACTACAAGTGCTGCGGCGCTGGATGCGGCTGCCGCCGGCTCTTGCTCGCGGGCAGAGAGCCCTGCCGCGCGGAGGGTGAGCCAGAAGCCGTCAGCCAGATGCGTACGCGTGGAAGCCGGGTGCGTGTCGACGCCTTCCGCGGCGGCGATCAGCTGCGCGGCGACGTTGTAGACGCTCGCCGGGATCGTCCGCTCGTCGGGCTCCGGCGGAAGCAGGACGTCCAGCCAGGCCTGCGAAGCTGCAGTACGGCTGGTAATCCGGAGATCGTCGTCGAGCATCAGCACGACCGGCCCGGCTTGGAGCCGCTGCGGTGTCGCCGGCTCGATGAACGTTCGCGCCTGGCAACGGCGCAGTGCTGTGGTCAGCGATGCGATGAGGCTGGCGATGAACTCGGCATCGGCAGTGCTGAATGGCTCGCGGCTGTCGTCACGCCACAGGTCGAGGAAACCCCAGCAGCCGAACTGGTCCGCGAAGACCGCCGAGGCCACGTCGCCGATCGCGTACCGGCTCAGCACATCGCGCCACAGGCGGCTTCGTCCCAGGTCGCCGTGGACGGTACTGTGCAGGAGCGCGACAGGTGAGGCCTGCTGCCGCAGGGCGGTCCAGCGATTGACAGACGTGGCGTACTTCGCCTTGATGAGCGCCGGGAGCTCCGCCATGCAGGGAACGTCGGCCAGCGGCGCGGTGCCTACCGCGGTGACCGGGTCGGTCAGCAGCCAGACGTAAGCATCGAAGGCGACTACATCGCGCAGGACCGTGAGCACCTGCCGCCGCAGGGTCCTGTCATCGAGGGATGCCGCGCCGATGGCCTCGATGCGCACGCGGGCCTGGGCCCGCGCCCAGTTACCGGCCACGCACGGAGCCTACGCCCAGCGAGATCACCCTCCGAGTCCCGCCAGGTGGCCTGCTCATGTCCCCCAGATATCCGGGATACCGCCTGCCGAACCGGCCACCTAGCCTGACGGTCAACAGCAAGAAACGGCAACGTAACGGAGAACCCCATGACAACGCTCAGGATCGAACATGCCATCAGTGACTACAAGGTCTGGAAGACTACGTTCGACAGCTTTGCCGAAGCGCGCGCGAAAGCCGGAGTAAACAGCGTAGCCATCCGCCAGCCCGTCGACGACCAGAAGTACCTGATGCTCGACCTGGAGTTCGACAGCACGGGTCCGGCACAGGCGTTCGCCGCGTTCCTGGAACAGCACGTCTGGTCCTCGCCAACGTCGTCGCCGGGCCTGGCCGGCCAGCCGCAGTCCCGGATCCTCGACCTGGTGCAGAGTGACGACCGCTAACTTCCGAGCACCTCGGCGGCTGCGACTAGGTCCGTCTTGCTCGCCCAGGAGGCCTGCAAATCACGTGCGCGGGCGGTTCAGCCGACCGCAAAGGCGCCTGACGGGCTCACCGCGGCGAGGCTTTATCGCCAGCTGCCCCAGGCAGCCGTCACCGGCTGGCATGAACAGGTCGTTGCACGGTTCGCATGATGACCCATACCCATTCGCATATGTGCAGGTCATTCAACGAGTGGGCCGGACGTACCGCCATGCGAACCGCGATGTGCTGGTCGAAGGCGAGCCCCTGCCGATGCGTCTGCACAGGTCACCGGCCAGGACAGCGGCGCGCCGAACCATCCCCGCGTAGATGCGATGGTGGCTGATTCGTGCTTCGTCCAGTTCCATTACCTCGACGAGGTCAACCTGATCGCCATCGGGCGTCTGCCGCGGGTACTCCCATATCAGCGTGTGCCTGTCGAACATGTGTCCCCGCAGGTGCTCGGGCCAGTCGCGTGGGACGGCCGGGCGCGCCCACTAGCTGGGCACCCTCAGCCGGATCAGGCACGCCGACGGTGTCCGAGGCAGGGCGACGGCCAGCGCGCCCTCGCGCGACGCCCAGCGCACATCGGCCGGACCACCACTCGGATACAGCACCTCGGGCGTCGCCGCTGCACCAGCCAGGTGCCGGACAGGCAGGGTGAGCTCGGAAACATCCTCGAGTCCCGGCCGATCCAGCGTTCCGCGGTGCCAGGCGGCCACGTAGGTGACGCCAGGGGCGCGCATGCCGAGGGCGATCCGGGAATCGGCCCAGCGAGGCAGGCCCAGCGGCCAGAACGGAACGGCCCGGGCCAGGTCCGCCCTGATCGTCTTGTACACCCGCACTGCCTCCGCGACCAGGTTCTGCTGCGGCTGGCTCATCTGGTCGATATGGCCAGACAGGTGGATGCGGCCGAGCATGGCGCTGCACAGCGTGAAGGCGATCTCGTCGTCGGTGAAGTCCGGCTGCGGGTAGGCCCAGACGGCCCCCTGCTCGGGCGCGATCGCGGCGGGCGCTGCTGCCGCGATCACCGGATAGCGCAGGTAATCCTGCTGGTCGCTGGTGGACTGCAACTGGAGATGCGACAGCAGGGCATAGTCCACGCGCATCCCGCCTGATGCACAGTTCTCGATGGTGAGGCCCGGGTGCCGGTCCAGCACGCTGTCCAGCCACTGCAGGTGAGCGCGGTTGTGTTCCAGCATCCCGGCCCCCGCGCTGACGCCGCCGACGTCAGTGCCAGGTCCGCCATTGATGTTGTAGTCGAGCTTGAGGTAGCCGACGCCCAGGTCACCGACGAGAAAGTCAATGGTCTCGTCCAGGTGCTTGATCGCGGCCGGGTGGCGGAGGTCCAGGTGGTACCGGGAATGCTCGACAACGCGTTCCCCGTCACGCTCGAAGAACGCCTTGGCCGGAAGCTGGGCGGCGACCGGGCTGCGCACGCCCACGACTTCTGGCTCCAGCCACAGGCCGGGGATCATTCCCTCGGCCCTGATCCGGTCCAGTACCTCCGTGAGGCCGCCGCCCGGAAAGCGGGTTGATGACGGCGTCCAGGCGCCAACCGAGTCCCACCAGCCCTCGCCGACTTCGGCATACCAGCCGGAATCGATGCAAAAGTACTCCGCGCCCGCCCGCGCGGCCGCCTCGATCAGCGGGAGCAGCACGTCGGTGGTCGGATCGCCGTTCAGCGTGTTCATGTAGTCGTTGAAGATCACCGGGAGCCGGCGGTGGTCCTCGTGCGGCCGCCTGCTGGCCCGCCTACCGGCGGTCAGCCCTGCTACCGCGCCCTCGAAGCCTTCGTCGCTGACGGCGACCGCGACGGGGACAGTGGTGAAGGAGGCCCCGGGCGCCAGCGGCAGTCGCCAGTCGTGCTCAGAATCCGTGGGCCCGAGCAGCGCGAGGTACAGGCCCCCGGCGAACTCACCTACCTGCCAGTGCCAGCCGCCGTTGTGCTCGATCTGCCACGCCCAGGCGTGTCCGGTGCGCCGGTTGATGACGGCCCCCATCGGCAGGTACATTCCCGACGACCAGGTCCCCTCGCTGGTCAGGCCGAACCGCCCGCGCGGGTTAGCGCCGTGGTGGGCGGACCGGTTCAGGTCGGGCAGTGCGTCCCGCAGCGCCTGGCGCTGCCAGCGGCCTTCGGCGAGCCAGTCGCTGCGTGCCCAAAGCAGGTCAAGATCGGCCAGGGGGGCATCCCCGTCCGGGCCGGGCAGCCCTCCGGCCAGGAACGACGTCACCGACTGGACCGTCACGGGCTGAGTGCCGCCATTAGTCAGGTGGACCCAGGAGCGCAGGACGCCGTGGCCGCGCAGGAACTGATAGCTGACCTCGGCACGCAGCCCCGAGACCGGATCTCCGAGTTCGACCCGCACCTGGTGCCACGGGCCAGCGGCGCCCTCGTCGTGACCCAGGTAGCGAAGCCGGCGCCCGACGACTGACTCGGTATAACGGCTTCCCGACCACGACCGGCCGACTCCCGCGACGACGATGTCCGCCAGCGGCAGTGTCAGCGCGGCTCGCGACTCGGCCGCGGGACCGTCCGCAGCGCCGGATACATCCTGCTCGTCTGCGGCTGGCTCGTCCGGGGCTGGCCCGTCCGCGCCGGCAGCCTGCCCGTCGGACCCGGCATCGGGCGGTCGTCGCCGGCCAGCGACGAGACGAGCCAGGCTGGCCGTCCCGTCCTCGGCCACGTCGATCTCGAAACCGACGGCCTCATCCGTCCAGCCGATGCGCGTCCGCCCTGGATCCATCCCGGCAGCCAACTATGCCTCCTTTGATACGCCATCGTTATATTTGAGAAACATTGCCGGTATGCGTGTATCGAGCATATGAAAATCTCGTTACGCACGATCTTGACAGCTATTGTGTGACCGGCCACAATCCTGGCATGGATGTGACCGGTCACACAACTGGCGGCGCACCTCCCCCCATGTCACGCTCGGTCAGCATCCGCGACGTCGCCGCCGCCGCCGGAGTGTCCTACCAGACGGTCTCCCGCGTGATCAACCAGCACCCGCGAGTGAAGCAGTCCACCCGCCAGCTGGTCTTGGCCATCATCGATGATCTCGGCTTCCGCCCGAACCGGGCGGCCAGGACGCTGGCCGGCGGCCCGGTCGGGTCGGTGACCGTCCTGACGTCCAACACCACGCTGTACGGGCAGGCCTCCGCCCTGCAGGGGATCGAGGAGGCGGCGCGCGCAGCAGGATTCACGGTGGGCGTCAGGGTGATCGAGTCCGAGGCCGAGGACATGGTTGCCGACGCGGTTGCCCGCGCAGCCGAACCAGGCAGCGCGCTCATCGTCCTGGCGTTTGACACGGCAGGTACCCGAGCCCTTGCCGCGGTCCCGCCCGGCGTGCCGATGGTGGCGGTCGTGGAGACCCCCGTCGGTGACGAGGGCGCGGGAAAGCCGTGGGTCTGGATAGACGACCGCGAGGCCGCCCGCGAGGCCACCCGCTTCCTGCTGGGGCTCGGCCACCAGACAGTCCACTATGTCGCCATCCCGTCCTCGACCAGCAACAGCCAGCGGACCGTCGGCTGGCGCACGGCCCTGCAGGAGGCGGGCGTGGACGTGCCCGAGCCCGTGCAGGGCGGATGGCATCCGCACTCGGGCTACCTGGCCGGCCGCGTGCTCGCGGCAGATCCCGGCGTCACCGCGGTGCTGTGCGGCAACGACGACCTTGCCGTGGGCGTGATCCGGGCGATGCACGAGGCCAGCCGGGCGATCCCGGACAGCGTCAGCGTCGTTGGCTTCGACGACACGCCACATGCCGAGTTCCTGACGCCCGCGCTCACCACGGTCAGGCTTGACTTTGTCGAGCTAGGCAGGGCCTGCGTGGCGTTGCTCCGGCCCTTCCTCGACCCGCGAGCGGTCCCTGGGCCTCGGCCGAGGCCGACACCGAGGCCAGAACTCATCGTGCGGGAGAGCGCAGGCCCGGCACCCGGATACACCGGGCCGCTGCCGCGCACCCGCCCCGTTCCCCCTGCCGCAGATCAAGGCGGTGCCGGATGAGCGTGACCGCCCCGAGCCGCCCCTACCCCGGCCGCCCGGGAACCGTCGGCATCAGGCAGTCGCCGCAACAGCACAGGAGTTGCAGCTGTGAATGCTGTGCGTGCAGATATGCACGCCAGAGCAGAAGGAGCACCTCGCGATGGAGAACAGGCAGAGAAAACGCCGGATCGTCGGACGCTCGGGCGGGAGGCTGGGCGGAGCCGGGAAGTCCAAGGCGCTGATTGCGGCCGCCGCCGTGCTGGCCCTGGCAGGCTGCGGCGGCACATCCACGCCGGCGGCCTCCAAGTCGTCCGGGAAGGTGGTGGACATCACCTGGCAGACCATGTGGTCGGGTGCCACCCTGACGCTGCTGAACCAGATGGTCACCGCGTTCAACGCCAGCCACCCGGACATCCACGTCACCGAGTCCAACATCCCGAGCGCGACCGGGGATGCCAAGCTCCTGTCCGAGATCTCAGCGGGCGACCCGCCGGATGTGTTCACGGAGTGGAATCCGGTACTGGGTGGGTACGCGGCGGACGGGTCAATCCAGTCGATGGCCCCCTACCTGACCGGGAAGTACGCGGGCCTGGAGAAATGGGAGTACCCCATCGCGCTGGCCGGGGGCCTGTACCAGGGCAAGCTGTACGCCATCCCCATGTCGATGAACTCCTGGGCGCTCTACTACAACAAGAGCATGCTGAAGGCGGCAGGCATCTCGACGCCACCGACGACGCTGGCGCAGCTGTACACGGACCAGGCCAAGGAGTGGAAGATCTCGGGTAACAAGCTCGATCAGATCGGCTTCTACCCGGACTACAACGGGGGCTTCGAGTACTACGGGAGCTTCTTCGGCGCGGTCAACTGCTTCAGCCCGAGCGGACAGTACGCCTTCGCCAGCTGCCAGGGCGCACAGACGGAGGCGAAGTTCTTCGCCCAGTACGACAATTACCCGTACGCGGATGTCGCGGCTATGGAGACCGCGTACGGGGCCGTCGCCGGCGGCCAGGACGACGCGTTCGTCGCGGGCAAGGAAGGCTTCAACATGGACGGGCCCTGGGAGGGCGCCCAGAACATCCCGGACTCGAACCCGAAGATGGCCGGCAACTTCGGTGTCGTGACGTTCCCCGGCACCGAGCCTCAGGGAAGCACGTTCGGGCAGGGCAACTACAACATCATCCCGAAGGGCGCTGCTAACCCGTCGGCCGCGTTCACATTCATTAGCTGGCTCGCCGGCTTCGGCAACTCGGCGTTCACGTCGGCCGAGGACCCGAAGGGCGGCTGGATACCGGCATCGCCGACGATTGCGGCGGCTCCCGCGTACCAGAAGTGGCTGGCGGCCAACCCGTGGCTGCAGACGTTCGTGAAGCAGATGTCGAGCCCGTATTCCGTGACGCCCGCCCTGACGACCCACGAGTCGGAGTTCGAGGCGGCGGAGGCAACGGCGACTGAAGATATAGCGGAGAGAACGAAGACGCCGGCGGCAGCGCTGGCTTACATTGACTCTCAGTCCAACAGCGGTGCCGGCGGTTAGTCCGCGCCGGTCATCACGGGCCAGGGCATAGCTGAGCCTGCACGGCAACACGTGATGAGTGGCCGTGCAGGCGGCGAGGAACGGGTAGAGGTGCACATGAGAAAGCTGCGGACGCCCCGGCGGGCCAGCGCGTCGGCCCCGGCGAGTCGTGTCCGCAGGTCGCGTCGACAGCGTCGGATGAGGCTCGGGCTGCTATTTGTAAGCCCATGGATCCTCGGGTTTCTGGCGTTCTACCTCTACCCGTTCTTCGCGACGCTCTACTACAGCTTCACGACTTTCACTGGCGTGGGGAATCCCAGGGGAGTCGGCTTCGCGAACTACTCGGAGCTGTTTCACGATTCCCTGTTCCGGACGGCTCTTTTCAATACGTTCTACTACACGGCATTCGAGGTGCCGCTGTCGACGGTCGTCGCGATCGGGCTAGCGCTGCTGCTGAACATGAACGTCCGGGGAAGGGCGATCTACCGGACGCTGTTCTACATTCCGTCGATCGTGCCCGTCGTCGCCTCGTCCCTGATCTTCGTCTGGATTTTCCAGCCGTCGTTCGGCGTCGTGAACTCGCTGCTCTCGGACGTCCATATCGAGGGGCCGGAATGGTTCTTCTCGGTCGCCTGGTCGAAGCCCTCCTTCATCCTCCTGGGCCTGTGGGGGCTGGGCCAGCCGATGGTGATCTACCTGGCCGCGCTGCAGGGAGTCCCCAGGGAGATGTACGAGGTGGCCGCGCTGGAAGGGGCGGGGCCGCTCCAGCGGCTGCGCCATGTGACCCTGCCGATGATCAGCCCGGTCATCTTGTTCAACGTCATCATGTCACTCGTGCTATCCATCCAGTATTTCACGCAGGCTCAGGTGATCGAAACACCAGCCGGGAGTCCTGGAAGTTCGACGATGTTCTTCGTTATCTATTACTATCAGCAGGCGTTCCAGGACCTGCATCTCGGGTACGCGTCGGCGATGGCGTTCATGCTGTTCATCCTCGTCCTGATCATCACCATAGTGCTGCTCAAGACGTCATCGGGATGGGTGTACTATGAAAATGAACAACAGTAGACGCGGACGGACGGTCCACTAGAATGAGAACCGCCGAGCCGCAGATAACATCGGATCCGCAGCCGCCGTTGCTGGCGAGGCCGCCGCGACCATCCAGGATGCCTCGCAAGATCGGCGCCAGTGCACTGAAGCACATTGTGCTGATCGCTGTGGGCGCAATGTTCGCACTGCCATTGGCATGGATGGTCCTCACGTCTTTCAAGTCGGCTTCGCAGACGCTTACGTTCCCCGTCGTCTGGTGGCCGCACCCGTTCTTGTGGAATAACTATCCGCATGTGCTGTCGTCGCTGCCGTTCGGTCGTTTCTTCCTGAATACGTTCGTGTACTGCGCCGTGACGATCGTGGGCGTGTGCATCTCGAGCAGCCTCGTGGCCTACGGGTTCTCGCGACTCCGGTGGCGCGGCCGGAACGGCCTCTTCTATGTCATGCTGATGACCTTGCTGCTGCCGTTCGTCTGCACCCTGATACCGCTGTTCATCCTGTACAAGCACGTCGGCTGGATCGGTACCTACCTGCCGCTGGAGGTGCCGACCTTCTTCGGCAGTTCGGTCTTCAGCACGTTCCTCCTCCGCCAGTTTTTCATGACGATCCCGCAGTCGCTGTCGGATGCCGCGCGCATGGACGGGGCGAACGAGTTCTATATTTTCAGCCGGATCGTCCTCCCCCTGGCGAAGCCGGCCATGGCGACCGTGATCCTCTTCCAGTTCATCTATTGCTGGAACGACTTCATCGGGCCCCTGATCTACATCAGCAATGACTCGTCCTACCCGCTTTCGCTCGGCCTGGACCTGATTCTCGGGGACTATTCGACGAACTGGTCGTGGGTGATGGCGGCGGCGTCAGCGGCGACTGTCCCAATCGTCATCCTGTTCTTCCTGACCCAGCGCACCTTCATCCAGGGAATCGCTCTCACCGGGACGAAAGGATGATGGGAGCAGTGTCGCCTGCGGAGCAACGGACAGCAGCGCGCCGGCCTGGTGCTGGCATATTCCGGCCCGGGATTATGGCGGCTCTCGGCTCGGCTTTCAACTTCCTCGTCCTCAACCTCGCTCTGCTCATCGTGGCGCTGCCGGTGGTCACGCTGCCGATGGCCGTCAGTGCTGCGTCGATCGCACTCGACCGGTGGCGCGGCGAGGGCGAGGACCGAGTGATTCGTGAGTTCTGCGCCGCTCTGCGATCGAGACCGCCGCTGCGCACGACGGCGCTGATCGGGGTGCCGCTCGCAGCGGCGGCCGTTGGCGTCGCGGAGGTCCGTTACTTCCTGCAGGGCGGCACCCTCGTCGCCCGCGTTGGCCTCGGCCTTGGTCTCGCCGCGCTGCTGATCACCTTGATGGCGCTCGGCTACGTGTTCCTGCTCGCGGCGCGCCATCCGTCGGCTCCGGCCACCGAACTCTGGTCGATGTGCGCTCGCCTGGCGGTCCGGAATCTCTTCGTCACCGGACCGCTCTTTCTCATCGAGATCGCTGGCGCCACCGTCGTGACCCTGATCGACCCGCCGCTGCTGCTCCTCGGGGTGCCGATTCTTCTTCTCGATCTCATGAGGCGCACGGCGCGATTCGGCCTTCGCAGAGTCGAGCCGAAACAATCGTGATGAGACTTCCGCGGCCGCGGCCGCACCAGCGATCGGAGAGAAGGAAATGGCAGCGGTCAGCCTCGAGCAGGTAACCAAGGTGTATGCCAACGGCTTCGAGGCGGTCCGCGGGATCGATCTCGACATCGCCGACGGCGAGTTCATGGTGCTGGTCGGGCCGTCGGGATGCGGGAAGACAACGGTGCTGCGCATGATCGCCGGGCTCGAGGACATAAGCGGCGGCACGCTGCGCATCGGCGAGCGGGTCGTGAACGATATTGCCCCTAAGGACCGCGATATCGCGATGGTGTTCCAGAACTATGCTCTATACCCCCATATGACAGTGCGAGAGAACATCGGGCTGCCGCTGAAGCTGCGGAAGTTCCCCAAGAAGGAGATTGGCGCCAAGGTCAACGAGGCCGCGCACGTCCTCGGGCTGACCGAGTGGATCGACCGCAAGCCCGGCCAGCTCTCCGGTGGCCAGCGGCAGCGGGTGGCCATGGGCCGCGCCATCGTCAGGGAACCCTCGGTGTTCTTGATGGACGAGCCGCTGTCCAACCTTGATGCCCAGCTGCGCGTCCAGATGCGCGCTGAGGTCAGCCGGATCCAGAAGCGCCTCGCCGTGGCGACCGTCTATGTCACCCACGACCAGGTCGAGGCCATGACGATGGGGACTCGGGTGGCGGTCATGCGAAGCGGGCTGGTGCAGCAGTGCGACGCACCCCAGTCTCTCTACGATCGTCCCGCCAACCTGTTCGTGGCCGCCTTCATCGGGTCGCCGTCGATGAATCTCTACGAGGCCGTCGTCGGTGAGCGTGCCCGGTCGCTGCGCCTCGGCGCTCAGGAGATCACCCTGTCCGATCAGGTCGCGCTGGGCCGCCCGGCCCTGGCGTCCTACGGCGGGAGGAAGGTCGTCGTCGGATTGCGCCCTGAGCACCTGCTCGCCGCCGGCCCGGAGGATCGCTCGGTCATCGAGGGTGATGTCGATCTGGTCGAGGCTCTCGGCAACGAACTTCTCGTGCATTTCTCCATTGACGCCCAGCGGGTAACGACCGAGGGGGTTTCGCAGGAGGAGGAGCAGCTCACGGCGCGGGGGGCCGGCGTGGCGCGGGTGGATACCCGCGCGCAGATGAAGCCGGGGCAGCCGGGCCGCTTTGCGGTCGACGTCGAGCGCATGCAGTTCTTCGACCCGGAGTCCGAGCAGGCTATCTGGGACTGAGGGACCCGCTGGGAGCCGGATCATGATCGCCGCGCGCCGAGTCGCCATCGTCGGCACAGGTTCACGAGCTCAGCTGTACACCAGGGGCCTGGCCGAGCGTGCCCGATATACCGTTGCCGCGCTGTGCGATCCTAGTCCGACGCGGATGGCCTATCACAACAGGATTCTGACCACGGCAGGTAACAACGCCGCCGCGCTCTGGTCTCCTGGCGGCTTCACCAAAATGCTCGCACAAGAGGACATCACCGATGTCGTCGTGTCGACAGTGGACGCGCTGCATGATCACTACATCGTTCCCGCCGTCGAGGCGGGCTGCCGGGTCGTCACCGAAAAGCCGATGACCGTCGATGCTGCGAAGTGCCAGTCGATCCTGGACGCGACCGACAGGACCGGTAACCCCCTGACCGTCGGGTTCAACTACCGCTACAACCCGGTTCATGAGCGGGTGTGGCGGCTGCTGCACGAGCAGGCGATCGGTGAGGTGCTCTCGGTCCACTTCGAATGGCTGCTCGATGTGCGGCACGGTGCGGACTATTTCCGTCGCTGGCACCGCGAAAAGGCCAATAGCGGCGGGCTGATGGTGCACAAGGCCAGCCACCATTTCGACCTGGTGAACTGGTGGCTGGGCAGCGAGCCGCGGGAGGCGTTCGGCTACGGCCGGCTCGGCTTCTACGGGGCTGACGCAGGCACGCGCCACGGGCTTCGTCGCGAGTACCAGCGTGCGTACAACTCAGCGCAGGCGGCGCGGGACCCGTTCGCCCTGGATATCTCCGGCCACCAGAGCCTTCGGGAACTGTATCTCGAGGCCGAAGCCGACAGTGGCTACATCCGCGACCGGAATGTCTTCGACGGCGCGATCAGCATCGAGGACGACATGGCAGTTCTCGTGCGCTACGCCAGTGGCGCAGCGATGACCTACCACCTGACGGCCTATTCCCCATGGGAGGGCTACCGGGTGGCGTTCAACGGAAGCGCTGGACGACTAGAACTCGAGGTCGCGGAAAACCGGTGGCAGCCGCCGCACGACCCGGTGGAGTCGATGAGCGGCGCCATTCACGGAGAGATCGCCATGGCCAACGCTGGCGGTGCCACGATCCGGCTGCGCAGGCTGTGGGAGCCGCCGGCCGACGTGCCCGTCGTCGGCGGCCACGGCGGCCACGGCGGTGGTGACGAGCGGATGATGACCGCGTTGTACGGCCCGAGGCAGCCCAGTGAGGAGGCAGATTCCGGAGACGCGGCCCGCCAAGTCGCGAATCAGCGAGATGGCGCCTTCGCGCTGACTGTGGGTGTCGCAGCCAACGAATGCTTCCGTACCGGACAGCCGGTGCGGATTTCCGACCTGGTCACGGGACTCGTCAGGTCATGACCAGGCCCCAGTCGGCCCGGTTACAGCCTGCGAGCCAGGCCAGCCGCCGGGGTACCACGGCGGCTGGCCAGGCTGGAAACGCCGGTCTAGGTCTTCCAGGTCCGGGCCGCCGCGGTGGTGCAGGCGACTTGGACGAGGGAAGCGCCGTTGGCCGTGGAGTCACCGGAAGGTGCTACGCACAACCCGGAATTCACCGCGACGACCTGGTCGACGCCGCTGCTCACCGAGCGGAGCGTGAACTGCTCGTTGCTGTTGTAGTTGCATGGCCATTGATCGACCGCCGCACCGCTCGCCGTCGATGCGCCGGAGACGTCCAGGCAGTAGTCCGGGGTCATCGGGTGGATGAAGTACGTACTGCTTCCGGCGGAGACGGGGACGAAGGTGTACTCCTGGTTCGTCCCGCCGTTGCAGGTCCACTGCCGGAACTGCGCTGCGGCCACGGTGGTCCAGTCGTTCTCATCCATGCACTGGCCGCTGCCCTGGTTGACGAGGGTGCTGCTGAACCCGGCCGAGAATCCCGGCGTCAGGTAGATCGCGAACGCGTCATGCGAGGACGCGAAGGTGATCGGCACGGCAATGGAGCCACTCGACGTGCTCTCGATCTCGCTGGTGACCACGAGCGGCGAGTTGAGCGGCGACTGGTCCGGGATCCGGTACACGGTGACATTGACATTGCCGCTATTCGCGAGCCACGGCACCGACGACAACCCGCTGAAGGTCACGCTCGCGGCGCCCGTGAACCCGTTCTCGTCCCCGATGACGGCGACGGCCCGCCGCTTCGAGCTGTCCTCGGCCGCGGAGATCGCGGTGGTCCCTACCTCACCGGAGGTGGAAACCAGGGAGCCGGTGAGGTCGGCGTAGGTGCGGAATGTCCACCACTGGCCGGTGTACGAATCGCCGCCGCTGCCGTTCGAGACGATGACCCCGCCCAGGTCCGGCGTCTCGCAGCAGGCCCAGTTGCCGCGCATCGCGTTGGTGTATCCGGACTGGGCGAAGCGGGCGAGGTACCAGGCCGACTGGCCGGCGGTCTGCTGGCCCTGGGGCAGGAACTCGTTCGCGGACAGCGGGATGGGCGAGATGCCGTTGGAACTCAGGTCGCTGTCGACGGACTGCGCCACGGCGACGGGGTCGTCCCCGTTCCCCTCGAGGTGATCGCTGATCTCGCTGGGCTCCGTCCCGTCAGCCTTGACAGTCGCGAACCACGTCTGCCACTCGCTGGAGTTCTGCCCCGGCGTGGCGGCGAGCGACGGCCCGACGATGAGCGCGCTGGGGGCAATGCTCCGGATCTCCTTCACGGCGGAGTTCCACATCTCGAAGTACTGGGTGCTATCCATGCCCGGCGCCCAGAAGATCGACTCGTCCGGTTCATTCCAGACGTCGTAAGTAACCGTGAGCCCGGCCGCCTTAATCGCGTCCACCACGGACGCGATCATGCTGACCCAGCCCGAGCAGTTCCCGCCGGCGCATGGGTACGTCGTGTTAGACGGCTGCGATCCGTCCGCACCGTAGATGTCACTCAGGATCACCTGGTACTGCGCGTGATAGGGCGACGCGGTCAGGCGCTTGGCCTGGGCGATCACCTCGGCGACATCCGCCTGGGTGCCGGAACCGTAGGTGTACCCGTCCCCGATAAATCCCGAGGACGCGTGCCCGCCGCCGCGAAACCCGGTGATGCCGAGCGGCGACAAGAACTGGTCCGATGGCTGCGTGCCATCCTGGCTCACCCCGTAGAGGAAACCCTCGCCAACGCTGTGCGCGGCCCCCTTCACGGAAGCAAGGTTCACGCTCAGCGACTCGGCCGCGCGGGCCTCGCCGGGCCTCAGCAGCGGGATGGCCAGCGCCAGGATCATGGCGGCCGCCACCGCGATGCGGCTGGGTCTGGTTAAAGTCTTCATCGACTCCTCCTCGGTCCGGCGCCGCGCCCACAATGTGACCGGTCACATGTGACCGGTCACATTGTGGGCGCGGCAGCAGAGCAGTTGGGATGATTCGGGGATTTCAACCATAGTGAGCGTTAACAACCGAGGCGTCAATAGGCCAGCGAGTCTCGTCGGCGAACCGGCGAACCGGCGAACCGGCGTAATCGCATGGGTACCGACGTCTCGGTCGGTCGGTGGGGCGCCCGGGGCTCGAACCCGGAACCTACGGATTAAAAGTCCGCTGCTCTACCATTGAGCTAACGCCCCCGGCTGGGCCGGACGTCGGTCGGGACAATCGTAGAGAAGGTCCCGGCGTTCGGAGTATCCCGAAGCGTCAGGTTACCGGTCGCCGTGGCCGTTGGGGCACTGGGCACCACTCACTTCAGCTGGCTCATTCCTGCCAGGGCTAGGCCAGCAATCCGCCCAGCAGGCTGACCAGCGCGCTCGCGCCGGATCCGTCTGCGTCCTTCGCGGGGTTGTAGGAGCCCAGCGACAACCCGGCCAGCCCCGGACCGGTCACGAGCGGCTCCATCAGGTCGCGCAGCTCGGCGAGGTCCAGACCGCCGGGCATGAGGTAGTCGGTGGCCGGGAAAACGTCCTCGCTGAGCACGTCCACGTCGAGGTGGAGCCAGTACCTGTCGGCCCGTTCCGCCAGGCTGGCCGCCGCATCCCGAGCCGCCGCCGCTACCCCGCGCTCTCGCAGCCGGGCGGGGCTGAGCTCCTTGGCCAGGCCGCAGTTCTCGGGCAGAACGGAGCCCAGCGCGGTGGCCTCACCGCGGTCCCGCGGGCCCAGCAGGGCGAGCTGTCCGGGACCGACCAGCGGCGCGCCGACCTCGCCCGCCCACGCCGCCGGGCCGTTGCCGACGATGACCGAGACCGGCATGTCCGCAGCCTCGCCGGTCGGTGACGTGTCGCCGTCGTAGGTGTCGAGATGGCCATCCAGGTAGGCCAGGCCCGCCTGGCCGAGCGCGTCGCGGGCGCCGGCGAGCGCGCCGGGCACCAGCGTGCAGCAGCCGCCCACCAGGAACGGAATCCCGGCGTCGGCTATCACGTCGGCGACCCGCAGCCGCACCGCGCGGGTCAGCGCCTGCACCGAGGGCCAGCCGACGACGCCGGTTCGCTCGTCCCTGGCCCGCCCGACGAGGCGGACGGGGAGGTCACCAGCATCGATCGCGCCTACCGCGCTGACCAGGCCAGCGGTGCGCAGCGCCCCCGGCGACAGCTCGGTGCCAAAGGGCGGGCTGGCCGGAGCCGACGCGGCCCCGCAGTCGATCGGCACGCCGGTCATGACCAGGCGGCGACCAGCAGGACGGGCCATCCCCGGCTCCTTCTTGCCGTCTCGAGGACACGGCGGGTCACCGGCGTCCCTGGCCTCGATCATACGGACCAGGACGGCGCTACCCGCGCGAGCTCGCCCAGGCGAGTTAAGGCCTCCGTTAATGGGTAGCGGAGGCGCTCCACCCATTATGAGGGGCCGCGTTACGACAGAAGCTGCGGCGGTAACCGGCTAGGGCGGGGCGGCGGGGGAGGCGCTGGCCGCCGGCGGGTGAACCTCACCCGAGCCACGAGCAACTAGGCGAGTGGTCAGAATCAGCTCGCGAGGTGGCGAGCTGTCTCCCGTAATCCGCGCGAACAGCAGCTCGGCCGCCGCCGCGCCCATCGCGGCGGGGTCCTGAGTGACCACGCTCACCGGCGGGGTGAGCTTGTCGGCCAGCGCGAAATCGTCGAAGCCGACGAGGGCCACGGTGGCGCTGCGGCCGCTGTCAATCGCGCCCATCGTGGTCAGGTCGTTGCTGGTGAACAGCGCGGTCGGCGGCTGCGGCAGGCTCATCAGCCCGGCCACGGCCAGGGCGGCCTCGCCCCGGCTGCGCAGCCCGCGGCGGACGAGTTGCTGATCGGGTTCCAGGCCCAGATCGGCAAAGGCGGCGCAGAAGCCGATGTATCTCTCGCTGATGGTCCAGACATCCGCCCGGTCGCCGAGGAAGGCGATGCGCCGGTGGCCAAGCTTGAGCAGCCGCCGGACCGCGTCGCGTGCGGCGCGCCGATTGTCGACCAGTACCCGGTCCACGTCCAGCCCGGATGTCGGCCGGTCGATGCACACCACCTTGATTCCCTGGGCCATCTGACTGACGAGAAACCGGTGGCTTCCGGCCACGGGGACCAGGATCAGCCCGTCGACCTGCCGGGCGCAGAACGCGGCGACGACCTCGCGCTCTCGTTCCAGGCTGTCGTGGGAGCTGCCGATCAGGACGACATAATGCCGCCGCCGGGCCGCGTCTTCGACCGCTCTGGCCAGGGCGGCGAAGAACGGGTTGGACAGGTCATCGACCAGCATCCCGATGATCTGCGTGGGCTGGCCCCCGCGCCGGAGCTGCCGGGCGGCGTCGTTGCGCTGGTAGCCGAGCCTGCGGATCGCGTGCTCGACCCGGGCGGCGGTCTCGGGTAGCACTCCGGGCTGCCCGTTGATGACCCGGGACACCGTCATGACGCTGACCCCGGCCGCCTCCGCGACGTCCCGCATAGTCCGCCGAGTCGCCACCGCCCGTCTCCCCTCAGGTAGGAGAACGATAACAGGATTGGCGGTCCACGGCCGGGTCCGTGCAGGTCAGCGCGGGCGGGGTCGGTCTCGAATGGTGCGTGGCCGTTGCGGGCAAATACCGCTAATGGCGTGGTACGTCAAGGGAAGATGGTGTTATTTCTAGATCAAAGCCGCATCTTGACCAGAGCTAGCACTCGTAGTCACAATTGCAACGATCCAATGTTAACGATATCAACGAGGATTGTGCGCGGAGTGTGCGCGGAGTGACTGACATGGCCGAACCACTGCTGGAGGCACGCGACCTGACTAAGCACTACGGTCAGGTGCGCGCTCTGGACGGGGCCAGCTTCGCGGTGTTCCCGGGCGAGGTGGTCGCGCTCATTGGCGACAACGGGGCCGGCAAGAGCACCCTGGTCAAGGCGCTGTCGGGGGCCATCCGGCCGGACGGCGGCAAGATTCTCATCAGCGGCCGGGCCGTCCACCTGTCCAGCCCGCTCGATGCCCGTGAGCACGGTGTCGAGACCGTCTACCAGGACCTGGCCCTCGCTCCGGACCTGGACGCCGCCGCGAATCTGCATCTGGGCCGGGAAATCTGCGTCGTCCCGTTCCTGCGGGTGCTCAACCGGGCGCGGATGCGGCGCGTCGCGGCGGCCGCGTTCGCCGATCTCGGCATTGAACTGCCAGATCCCGGGGCACCGGTCGCCAGCCTGTCCGGCGGCCAGCGGCAGTCGGTCGCGGTCGCCCGGGCGGTCGCCTACGCGAGCAGCGTCATCTTCATGGACGAACCCACGGCCGCGCTCGGCGTGCTGCAGCGCGGCAAGGTCCTCGACACCGTGCGCCGGGTCCGCGACCGCGGCGTCGCGGTCGTCCTGATCAGCCACAACATGCCCGAGGTCCTCGCCGTCTGCGACCGGATCGAGGTGCTGCGGCTCGGTCGCCGGGTGGCTAGGTTCACCGCCGCGCAGGCATCAGTCGAGGACCTGGTCGGCGCCATGACCGGTGCGATCGCCGCCGAGGACGGCGGGCAGGAGGCCGGCGATGACCGCTGATCGGTCCATGGCCCTAGGGCTGGCCAGGCGCATCCGGCACCGGGTGGCTGTCGCCAACGAGACCTGGACGATGCTGGCCCTGATCATCCTGGTGATCTTCTTCACCGTGCGCGAGCCCGGCAAGTTCCCCACCCTCGACAACTTCTCCCTGATCGCGCAGAACTCGGCGACGTACCTGGTGATGGCCGTCGGCCAGACCTTCGTCATCCTGACCGCCGGCATCGACCTGGCGGTCGGGTCGGTGCTGGTGCTGGGCGGCGTGGTGGCCGACCTGTACTGCATCCACCATGGCGGCGCGAACGCTGGCTGGTCGGCGATCGGGATCGGCGCGGTCCTGGGCATGGCGAGCGGCGCGGGCTGGGGGGCGATGCAGGGCTTCCTGGTCGCCAAGGCCAAGATCCCGCCGCTGATCGCGACGCTCGCGGGGTTCGGCGCGGCGTCCGGCGTGAGTTACCTGATCACCGGCGGGGCGGACTTCCGCACCGTCCCGACCCGGCTCGTCAACACGATCGGCCTGGGCAGTATCGGCGGCGTCCCGTGGCTGATCGTTATCAGCTTCGCGGTTGCCCTTGTCTTTGGTCTGCTCCTGGCCTACACGCGGTTCGGTCGCTACACCTACGCCATCGGCTCTAACGCCGAGGCCGCCCGGCGCGCGGGCATCGCCGTGGACCGGCACCTGATCAAGGTCTACGCGCTGTCGGGGTGGATGGCCGGGCTCGCCGGGCTGCTCGCCCTGGCCAACTTCGACTCCACCACCATCGCCGGTCATACGACAGACAACCTCACGGTCATAACGGCCGTGGTGCTCGGCGGCGCCAGCCTGTTCGGCGGCCGCGGTTCCATGCTCGGCACGGTGATCGGCGTCTTCATCCCGGAGGTGCTGCTGACCGGCCTGGTGATCTTGACCATCAACCAGTACTGGCAGGACGTGGCTATCGGGGTCGTCCTCGCGGCCGCCGTCTACCTCGATCAATTCCGCCGCCGGCTGCGCGAGCGGGGCTGAGGCGGGTCGGCCTCAGCCAGCGCCCGCCGGGCCATCTCACCCACACAGGAGGAACGATGCCGGGCAGGATTTCCACCTCAATCGGCGGGGCATCCGTCGTCGCGCTCACCATCGCACTGGCCAGCGGCTGCGGCTCCTCGGCCTCGGGGGGCGGCAGCGGCGCGAAGACGATGGAGCTGATCGTCGGGACCAAGAGCGACGACTTCTACGTCACGATGGAGTGCGGCGCGCAGCAGGAAGCCCGGAAGCTCGGGGTCAAGCTCACCGTCACCGGGCCGGCGACGTTCAGCGTCCCGCAGCAGAAGCCGCTCATCGACGCCGCACAGGTGAGCAAGCCCGAAGCGCTGCTGATCGCGCCGACCGACAGCAAGTCACTCGACTCCGACCTGCTGAAGGTCCAGAAAGGCGGCAGCAAGCTCATCTTCGTCGACACCTCATCGGCGAACCAGGCGCTGGGCCTGTCGAGGATCTCCTCGGACAACTCGGCCGGCGGGAAGCTCGCCGCCGACACGCTCGGCAAGCTGATCGGCGGCAAGGGGACCGTCGCGGTGATCAGCGTGGCCAGGGGCGTGTCCACCACCGACGCGCGGGTTCAGGGCTTCCAGCAGGAGATGGCGGCGAAGTTCCCCGGCATCACGCTGCTGCCCGAGCAGACCGACGACACTGACAGCGTCACCGTGGCCGCCTCGTTCGCCGAGGGCGACATCACGGGCCACCCGTCGCTGAACGGGGTGTTCGCCGCCAACGTCATCACCGCCGAGGGCGCGGCGTCGGGCATCCAGCATGCGGGCAAGTCCGGGAAGGTCAAGCTGGCGACGTTCGATGCCGATACGACTCAGGTCGCGGACCTGAAGAACGGCAGCCTGCAGCTCGCGATCGCCCAGGAGCCGGCGCTCGAGGGCGCGGACGCTGTGCAGCAGGGCCTGAACGCCATCGAGGGCAAGGCCGTCACCAACCAGATCGCCACGCCGCTCATCGCGGTCACCCCGCAGAACATGACCAGCCCGAGCGTCCAGCCCTTCATCTACGCCAGCAGCTGCGGCTAGCCGGGCCTGGGGGGGGCGCTCTCAGGCCCGGCTTGGCCGTACCGTCAGGTCCCTGACGGGCAGCCAGTAACTTCTGCTCTGCAGGCTCAGCCGGCCATCGTCCTTCATCGCGGCGATGAGGGCCATGATCTCATCGAGGGCCTGCTCGTCTGCCCCGCTCTGGCGCTGGCGCTCCTCGTCTAGTGTCACGGTGATCTTGATGGCCATCTGGTCCCCCGATCCAGGTAGCGATGCTGTCCGTCTCCAGTTCGCGGCCCGTAGTGATCGGCGCGTGGTGATCTGAGGCTAACGCGCTACCCGTCTTTCATGATCACCGGGATCTGTCAGTCGCGGTGAGGCTGTCGCGTTACTGGTGATGCTGGCGGGTCTGGCGGGGCTGGCGGGCGGCGGTGTGGCCAGGGCCAGCGGTTTCCCGCCCGCCGGGGCGCTGCCCGGGACTTGCGGTCGCACCCGGGCATGGTCAGGGCTGGGCCGGAACCGGGTCTCCAGTGATCACTACCGTTTTTCGGCAGTATGTGCGAAAAAACGGTGGTGATCAAGAAACCCAGCCGATTCGCCCCGGCCGCCGGCCGCCGGCCGCCGCCGCAGCCAGCCAGCCAGCCAGGCCAAGGCGATCACGAGCTATGCGACAGCCTCCGGTGACTGGCAGATCCCGGTGATCATGAAAGGCCGCACCAGGCTGGGCGGCCGGAGGCCGACAGGAGCAGCGGTGGCCAGTGGCGCAGGTGAACACGAGGCGGGGCTGCGGGCGGCGGTGCGCGCTTCGCCGGGCGAGCATCCCCGCCTGGCTGGAGGAGACCCGCACGCGGGTGCTGATGGTTGCTGGCTGCCGGGCTAGTGTCCTGGCCCCCGCCGGCGGGGGAGGCGGGATCCGCGCGCAGATTGCGGCGATCATCGCCGCAGCGAGTTATCGTGAGAACGAGCGCGCAGGGCGCCACCGGTCCGCGGGAAGGGCGGAGCCCGCCTGGCAGTGAGCACGACCTGGTGGCTGACCTCCTTTCGGCCTGACGATGCGGACAGCAGGCATCGTGGAAGGAGGCCGTCGTGCCCGTCATCCCGCTTCCCGCCCACCCCAGCCTGGAGAACCTCAGAAACCAGGCCCGGACCTTGCAGCAGCTCGTCAGGGCCGGGCTGCCCGGTGCGCTCGATGCCGTAGCGGAGTTCCATCCGCGGCTCGGGTCGCTCTCGCCGGGCGACCCAGGCCGCGCGGCCTTCTCCCGCGCCGACGCGCAGCTCGTCATCGCCCGCCAGTACGGATTTCCCAGCTGGCCCCGGCTGCGCCAGCATCTGGCGGTCGTCGCCGAGTACTCCCGCTCACCGCACGTCCAGCCGACCGGCGGCCCGGTGGCCGGGGCCGTCGGCCCGGCCGGCCTGGCCGACGACTTCCTCCGGCTCGCCTGCCTGATCTACGACGGGTATGACCCGGCCAGGGTCGAGCAGGCGCGCCAGATCCTGGCTGAGCACCCGGAGGTGGCACTCGTCTCGATCTACACCAGCGCCGCGGCCGGAGAGCACGAGAACGTGACCGCCCTGCTGCTTGCCGATCCCGGCGTGGCCCGCCGCCAGGGCGGTCCGTTCGACTGGGATCCGCTGCTCTACGCGGCCTACTCGCGGGTCCGCTCACCGCGGCCGGGCCGGTCCACGCTGGAGGCAGTTCGCCGCCTGCTGGCTGCGGGAGCCGACCCTAACGCCGGCTACCTGTGGGCGGGCCTGCCATCGCCTTTTACCGCGCTGGCCGGGGCGTTCGGCCGGGGCGAGGGCGCGCCGCCAGCCCACCCGCTGGCGCTGGAGCTGGCCACGCTGCTGCTGGAATCGGGCGCCGACGCCAACGACAGCCAGGCGCTCTACAACTGCGGCCTGCAGTCGCCGCCTGATGACGACGGCTACCTGCGGCTGCTGCTGCGCTACGGCCTTGGCCACGGGGACGGCGGCCCGTGGCACCGGCGCCTGGCGCCGGCCCACCATTCGCCCCGCCAGCTGCTGGACGATGAGCTGATCAAGGCGGTCGCGAAGAACCTCCCGCAGCGGATCGCGCTGCTGCTTGCGCACGGCGCGGACCCGGCCGGCCTGGGCACGCGGCACCCGGTGTACGGCCAACACGACTCCTGGCAGCTCGCCACGATGGGCGGCTATCGCGAGGTGCTGGACCTGCTGGCCGCCGCCGGGCCCGCGCCGGAGCCGGACCCCGCGCTGTCGTTCCTCGGCGCCTGCATGGCGGGCGACGCCCGGCAGGTCCGCGCGCTGCGGATCGCTGATCCGGGGATCGCCGCCGAGGCGATCGCCCGCGAGCCCGACCTCCTGGTCGACGCAGCCGAGCAGGACCGCCCGGCCGCGGTCCGGCTGCTGGCGGCGGCCGGGTTCGACGTCAACACGCTGCGCCGGGCCGGACCACGTAACGGCGCGCTGCACGAGGCTGCCTGGAACGGCAGCATGGCCATGGCCGAGCTGCTGCTGGAACTCGGTGCCGACCCGACCCTGAAGGATCTCAGTTACCAGTCGACGCCGGCGGGCTGGGCGCAGACGAACGGAAAGGACGAGGTAGCCGCCTACCTTACCGGGCTGGAAATCTGAGGGCCGGGTCGCGCCTCACGAGGCGGGCTCGCCGCCCCAGTCCACGGTGACCGGCGCGGCGGCGTCCGGATGGCGCTCGAGCCAGGAGCGCGCGAACGAGCAGAGCGGGACGACGGTGAGCCCTTCGCCGGCGGCCCGGCGGACGGCCGCCGCCACGAGCTGGCCGCCGATGCCGTGGCCGCCCAGGGCCTCGGGGACCTCCGTGTGGAGGAGGACGAGCCGGTCAGCGCGGCGCCGGTACACCAGCTCGGCAAGCTCGCCGCCGGCGGTCAGCTCGAACCGGGAAGCGTCGGCGTTGTCGGTCACGCGTGGTGCGTCGTTCATAGACCGATCCTCGCATCCGGGTAACTCACTCCGGACGCGACGACGTGGGCCGGGCCGCCGCCGGCCCCGGTGCCGCGCCTGAATCCGCCGAACAGCAGCGACAGGACGAGCAGCACGAGCAGGAGCGTCGCCAGCCAGAGCAGGCAGCCAACGGCTCGGCGCCGACGGTGCTGGCGCCGCCAGCTCCATTGCCAGGGACCGGCCGGCCCGCCGCGCGCCGTGCTCCCGTTCGCCGGCTGGTTTCGCGAGCCCCGGCGCCGGCGCCCCGGCGATCCCTCGTAGCGCCTGGCCATCTCGACCTCCGCAGCCTTGTCGGGTGTGGTTACTGTCGTGTAGGTGCCATTTCCGGGCAGCTGCAAACGTGGACGGATGAATCGTCACCAGTTCGCCGGGTAATAGGTCTGCTGCCGAGAAATCGCGTGCCCCGCCGATATGGCACGCCAAAGGAACGGGAGGCACGTCATGGTGCGCATCCCTAGGACCGGGAGCGGACTGACCGGGCGGCTGGCCGCGCTAGCGGCGCTGGTCGTGGCGGCCGCGGTCCTGCTGCTCGTGCTGTCCGTGGTACACGTGCTGCCCAAGCTGCGTAATCCGTTCACCGAGACCACCACCGAGCGCAACGGTCCCGTCGTGCTGAAGTCGATCACCGCGCTGAGCCGTTACGAGGCGGCGAGCGGCTCGTACCAGGTGGTAGTGGACCTGACCAAGAAAACGGCATTCCTGCCGTCATTCCTGGCCGGCAGCCAGACCCTGTTCATCGGGGAAGGGACCGACATCGCCTTCGTCGATTTCTCCCGGCTCAAGGGACCGGCCATCCAGGTCTCCCAGCAACGGTCGTCGGTGACCATCACCCTGCCGCGACCGCAGCTAGAGCCCGCCGTGCTGAACGTCAGGCAGTCCTACGTCTTCGCCGAGCAGCAGGGCCTGGCTGACCGGCTCGGCAGCTTCTTCGGCGGCAACCCCAACAGCCAGCAGGCCGTCTACATCGATGCCCAGCACCAGATCCAGGCCGCGGCCCAGCGGGGCCCGCTGCTCGACGACGCGCGGAAGAACACCTCAGCCATGCTGACCGGCATGCTCGGCGCGCTGGGCTTCCAGCACGTCACCGTGAGGTACCAGCCCTCGGGTCAGCGGTAGGCCGAGATACCAGTGATGGCCTCGCCCAGGGCGAGCGTGTGGACCTCCTCGGTGCCCTCGTAGGTCAGCACCGACTCCAGGTTGTTCGCGTGCCGGATGACCGGGTACTCCAGGGTCACGCCGTTGGCGCCCAGGAT